>CAADII010000043.1_pt1 | contig 227422 bp, 192 predicted proteins | sample 2381371 | NCBI WGS metagenome assembly CAADII01 (sample SAMEA5147523, study PRJEB30075) | plant metagenome | biome: Evergreen rainforest; feature: Forest; material: Leaf | place: Madagascar | collected 2016-11 | reverse complement strand
TCCACTACTACAACCACCAACGCATCCGGCTCAAACTCAAAGGCCTGAGCCCGGTGCAATACCGGACCCAGGCCTTGGCCGCCTAGACTTTTAAACTGTCCAACTTCTGGGGGTCAGTTCAGTCGTGGATCCGTTGTTTCTGGTAAGTCTGCTCGCGCTGGGCGCCGTCGCGGGGTTTGCCGCCGGCCTGCTGGGCATTGGCGGCGGCATGCTGATGGTGCCGTTCCTGACCATGCTGTTCACCTGGCAGAAGATGCCGCTGGATCTGGTCGTGCATGCGGCCATCGCCACCTCCATGACCTCCATCCTGTTCACCTCGCTTTCCAGCGTCTGGGCCCACCAGAAGAAGGGCGCCGTGCGCTGGAACATCGTCTGGGCGATGGCGCCGGGCATCATCATCGGCGGCCTGTTCTCGGGCGGCGCGGTCTTCGCTTATCTCAACACCGCCTGGCTCTCGCTCTTCTTCGCGCTCTTCGTCGGCTATTCGGGCTACAGCATGATCAACGGCAAGAAGCCCAAGCCGACGCGCCAGATGCCGGGCCCGGTGGGCACCACCGCCGTGGGCGGCGGCATCGGCTTCCTGTCGGGCCTGGTCGGCGCGGGTGGCGGCTTCCTGTCCGTGCCCTTCATGACCTGGTGCAACGTGCCCCTGCACCAGGCCGTGGCCACGTCCGCCGCGCTGGGCTTTCCCATCGCGCTGGCCAACAGCATCGGCTACATCTATGCGGGCCTGTCGCAGGAAGTCAGCCAGCCGGGCATGCTGGGCTACATCTATTGGCCCGCGCTGCTGGCCGTGGTGGCGGTCAGCGTGTTGCTGGCCCCGCAAGGCGCGAAGGTGGCGCATCGCCTGCCGGTTGGTTCGCTGAAGAAAGTGTTCGGCGGCCTGCTGTTCCTGCTGGCCGCCTACATGCTCTACAAGGCCTGGGTGGCGTTTGCCGTGGGGGCATGAGCCTCGTCTTTCGGCAAAGAAAATGGCCGCGCGATGCGCGGCCATTTTCTTGGGCAGGCGACGCGGATCAGACCCGCGGCGGCACCGTGTCGATGAACGACTGGCGGGCCGAGAGCTTCTCGTACAGGCGGGCCAGGTTGGCGTGGCCGGCGCGCCAGTCCAGGTCGCCGAAGCGCAGGTCCAGGTAGCCCAGCGTGACGCCCACGGCGATGTCGGCCAGGCAGTAGTTCACGCCCTGGCAGAACGCGTTGTCGCCCAGGCTCTTGTCCATGGCCGCCAGCGAGGCATGGATCTTGCCGTACTGGCGCGCGATCCATTCGGCGCTGCGCAGGTTCTCGGGGCGCTGGTTCTCCTTGAAGATCAGCACGCAGGCGTCGAGCACGCCGTCGGCGATGGCTTCCCAGCACTTCACCGCGGCGCGGTCGCGGCCGGTTTGCGGGATCAGGCGGCTGACGGGAGAAAGCGTGTCCAGGTACTCGACGATGACGCGCGAATCGAACAGCGCGCCGTTGTCTTCCATGACCAGGCACGGCACCTTGCCCAGCGGGTTGTAGTGCTGGATGGTCGTGTCCTCGGCCCAGACGTTTTCGAGTTCGAGGCGGTAGTCCAGTTTCTTTTCCGCGAGGACGACGCGCACCTTGCGGACATAGGGGCTGGTGAGGGAACCGATGAGTTTCATTGGGCCTGCAAATCAAGAGGCCGCGGCGGGTGCAAGCCGGGGCGGATTGGCAGCGAACGTCGCTGCGACAGAACTGTGCCGCCATCCCGTCACATGGGCTTGCGGCTCCGGAAGGGGGACCCCCACGCCGCGCCTTCGGCTTGCTGCCCCCCGAGGGGGCGCCTTTTGCCTTGGGGCGGCCCGGCGGCAAAAGGGCCGCATTTTGCCTGGGTGACGGTGCTTCGGCAAATCAGGCGTTTCAAGTTTATCTTGGCGCACTGGTTTTGGGCGTCAGGGGAGGAGGGGGGCGGGTGATAAAATCGCGGATTCGATTTCTGTCTCTTTTCCACATCATGCAGATTGCCGCACAGCTCAGCCAACTCAACGCCCTGTCTCCCCTGGACGGGCGCTATGCCTCGCGCGGCGACGCCCTGCGCGGTCTCCTGTCCGAGGCAGGTTTCATGGCGCACCGCGTCGAAGTCGAGGTGGCCTGGCTGATTGGCCTGGCCGACGCCGGCCTGCCCGAGCTGCCGCGCTTCTCCGACGCCGCCCGCGCCCGCCTGCTGGCGCTGGTGGAAAACTTCTCCGAGGCCGACGCCGGCCGCATCAAGGAGATCGAGCGCGTCACCAACCACGACGTGAAGGCCGTCGAATACTGGCTGAAGGAGCAGGTCGCCGGCGACGCCGAGCTGGACCGCGCGGCCGAGTTCATCCACTTCGCCTGCACGTCCGAGGACATCAACAACACCTCGCATGCGCTGATGCTGACCCGTGCACGTGACCAGGTGGTGCTGCCGCAACTGCGCACGCTGCACGCCAAGCTGGCCGAACTGGCGCGCACGCACGCCGCGCAGCCCATGCTGTCGCGCACGCACGGCCAGCCGGCCAGTCCCACCACCGTGGGCAAGGAGTTCGCCAACGTCGCCGCCCGCCTGGCGCGCGCCATCGATGCCATCGCGGCGGTGCAGCCGCTGGCCAAGCTGAACGGCGCCACCGGCAACTACAACGCCCACGTGTCGGCCTATCCGGAAATCGACTGGCCCGCGTTCTCGGCCGGCGTGCTGAAGGGCCTGGGCCTGACCCAGAACGTGCACACCATCCAGATCGAGCCGCATGACTGGATGGCCGCGCTCTTCGACGCCATCGCGCGCGCCAACGTCATCGTGCTGGACCTGGACCGCGACGTCTGGGGCTACATCTCGCTGGGTTACTTCAAGCAGCGCCTGAAGGAAGGTGAAGTGGGTTCGTCCACGATGCCGCACAAGGTCAATCCCATCGACTTCGAAAACTCGGAAGGCAACCTGGGCCTGGCCAACGCCACCCTGCGCCACCTGTCCGAGAAGCTGCCGGTCTCGCGCTGGCAGCGCGACCTGACCGACTCCACGGTGCTGCGCAACCTGGGCGTGGGCCTGGGTTACTGCATGGTGGCCTATGACGCCTGCCTGCGCGGCCTGGGCAAGCTCGAGCTGAACGCCGTCGCGGTCGATGCCGACATCGACGCGTGCTGGGAAGTGCTGGCCGAGCCGGTGCAGACCGTCATGCGCCGTTATGGCCTGCCGCAGCCCTACGAGCAACTGAAGGCGCTGACGCGCGGCAAGGGCATCACCGAAGAGGCATTGCGCGAGTTCGTGCAGGGCCTGGACCTGCCGGCAGAGCCCAAGGCGCGCCTGCTGGCCATGACCCCGCGCAGCTACGTGGGTCTGGCCGTGACGCTGGCCCAGCAGGTATAGTCGGGCGGCGCGGGCAAGCCCCGCGCACTGCCCATGCCTGCCGCGCCGCCAGCGCGGATGGGGCCTGGCAAGGCTGGCGGGAAGGTCTCCCGCTGGTCCCGCCAGGCCCGTTTTGCTTTTCAACGCCAGTTTCTTTCCCTGCTTCGGAGAGTATCCATGAAGAAAGTCCTCGCGCTGTTCGCGGCGTCCTGTACGGTCGCCGGCGCGCTGTGGTCCGCGCCGGCCGCCGCCCAGTTCGCCAAGCCGGAAGACGCGGTCAAGTACCGCCAGTCGGCCTTCACGCTCATCGGTTCGCACTTCGGCCGCATGGCGCCGGTGGTCAAGGGCGACGCCCCGCATGACCCTGCCCAGATCAAGGCCAATGTGCAGGTGTTGCAGACGCTGGCCGGCCTGCCCTGGGCCGCGTTTGGCGCGGGCACCGAAGGCGGCGGCGCCAAGGCCGAGATCTGGCGCGACGAAGCCGGTTTCCGCAAGGCGCAGCAGCGCTTCAACGACAGCGTGGCCAAGCTGGCCGTGGCTGCCGACGGCAACGATCTGGGCCAGTTGCGCGCGGCTTTCGGTGACGTTGGCGCCAGCTGCAAGGCCTGCCACGATTCCTACCGCCAGCGCCGCTGAAACCCGTGCTTCCGGCACGCGTGAAAACGGCCCCGATGGGGCCGTTTTTCATGCGCGGCGAGCGATGCGCGCGAGGGTCAGAAGGACAGGCTCATCGCCGCCTGCTGCGCATTGATCCACAGCACCAGCGCGGTCACGGCCGCCGCCAGCACGACGGCGCGCAGCCATACGGACGGGCCGTCCTCGGCGGCGGGCGCGCGCTCGGGCAGGTCGCTTGCGCGGGCGTTGCCGGTCACCATGGGCGTCACCAGACGCTTGCGGCGCACCAGCGTGTACCAGACGATGGCCAGCAGGTGAAGCGCGATCAGGCCGTAGATGACCCATTCGTTCTGCGAATGCAGCCAGGTCAGGGTGCCCGACAGGCTGCTGTCGATGGTGTGGGCAAGCGGGCCTTGGGTCAGGATGTCGTCGTTGGCGAAGAGGCCGCTGACAGCCTGCAAGCCGATGACCAGCAGCATGGCAACGACCGACCAGGCGCCCAGCGGATTGTGGCCGGCAGGCGCCGGGGTCTTGCCAGACAGATAGCGCCAGACGCCGACGGGGCCGCGCAGGAAGGTGGCGAAGCGCGCGTAGCGCGGGCCGACGAGGCCCCAGGCCAGCCGGAAGGCGACGAGGCCGACGGTGGCCAGGCCGAAACGCACGTGCCAGTCCATGTAGGTGCCGCCCAGCTTGATCGTGACGAGGGCACCGGTCACACAGGCCACGAGGGCCCAGTGGAACAGCCGGGTGGGCAGGTCCCAGACGCGGACCGGGGGATTGAAGCTGGCTGGCACGATGGCATTCCTTGCGGGGTGGCGTGGCGGGACGCACGCCCGCCGGTATCGGCGGGTTTTCCTATTGCCTGCGGTCTGCGGGCGGGCTGCGGCGCAGCAGGGTGGTCAGCGCTTCTTTCAACCCCGAGGAGAACACCGGCACGATCTGGGCGACGCCCATCTGGTCCGCGCCCTGGCGCAGGGTGACCGTCTGGCCGTTGAAGGCGGCGGGCGAAGCGCCGATCTCGACATAGCGGCGCAGCAGCGCGTCCACAGCCTGCTGCGCGGGAATCAGCGCCAGGGCGCCGCCTTCGCGGGCGTCGTCATGCTGCGAGAGCACGCGATGCAGGTCGTCGATGAAGAAGCCCAGGGCGCGATCGCCGCGGCAATCGGCGCGCTCGTGGCCCCAGGATGGTGCAAAACCGCGCGGGAAGGCCGGCGCGCGAGGAGGAGGGGTGCTGTTCATGCCGGCATCCTAGCGCACTTGGCGTGTCCGCGGCGGGACGGCCGAGGCTGGCGGTGATGCGTCCGCACGCATGGCGGCAAAGAAAAATTACCGATTTTTTAAGCAATCAGTCAGAAAATGGGAACTTCCCGGAGGAAACCCTTTCTGACGGGACAGTGCCGCCCGCTTGCACCGGGCGGCGGCCGCGGCGGCCTTCCCCCTGCCATGCGCAGGGATCCAGGCTGCCGCAAGCCGTTTGCGTTCCCTCCTGACACGCCCTTCACACGGATACCCATGAGCGAAGTCGCCCAGCCCACCAGTGCAAGTCCCGCAGCATCCTCCCCGTCATCCGCCGCCCCCGACACCGCGCCGCGCCGCCTGCTAGGCACGATCGACGTCATGGCCCTGATCATCGGCATCGTGATCGGGGCGGGCATCTTCAGCGCGCCTGCGCTGGTGGCGGCCAACTCTCATTCGGTCACCGAAATGATGTTCGCCTGGCTGCTGGGCGGGCTGATCTCCATTGCGGGTGCGCTGTGCTACGCGGAGCTGGCCACCGCCCACCCGAACACGGGCGGCGACTACCACTTCCTGCGGCTGGCCTATGGCGACCGGCTGTCCTTCCTGTTTGCGTGGGCGCGGCTGACCGTCATTCCCACGGGCTCCATCGCGCTGCTGGGCTTCGTGTTCGGCGACTACGCCACGCAGGTCTACAGCCTGGGCGAGTATTCCTCCGCCTGGTACGCGGCGGGCATGGTGCTGGTGCTGACGGCCATCAACCTGGTGGGCTTGCGGTCGGGCAAATGGACCCAGAACCTCCTGACCCTGCTGGAAGTGGGCGGCGTGCTCTTCATCATCGGCGCGGGTCTCTTCATGACGCCGGATCCGCAGGCGGTGGGCGCGCTCAGTCCGGCGACGCGCGAAGCGACGCAGTGGGGCCTGATCCTGGTCTTCGTCATGCTGACCTACGGCGGCTGGAACGAAGCGGCCTATGTGTCTGCCGAGACCGTCGGCGCGAACCGCAACCTGCCGCGCGCGCTGTGCTGGAGCCTGGGCATCGTCACCATCGCCTATTTGCTGGTCAACCTTGCGTTCGTGCGGGTGCTGGGCCTCGAAGGCGCGGGCGCCACCGACGCGGTGGCCGCCGACATGCTGCGGGCACTGATGGGCGAGAGCGGCGCGCGCATCATCAGCGTGCTGATCGCGGTGTCGGCGCTTACCTCCGCCAACGCCACCATCCTGCTGGGGGCGCGCACCATCTATGCCTTCGGCCGCGACGAGCCCATGTTCAGCGCCCTGGGCCGCTGGAATGCGCGCCACGATGGTCCCACCAACGCGCTTGTCACGGTGGGCCTGATCTCGCTGGCGCTGGTCGGCCTGGGCGCCATCACCCGCAGCGGTTTCTCGACCATGGTCGACTACACCGCGCCGGTGTTCTGGTTCTTCTTCATGCTGACGGGCATCGCGCTCTTCGTGCTGCGCCGCCGCTGGCCCGATCATCCGCGTCCCTTCAAGGTGCCGCTCTATCCCGTCACGCCCATCGTCTTCGTCGCCATCTGCGCCTACCTGCTGTATTCCAGCGTGATGTACACGGGCATGGGCGCGTTCGTGGGCATCGGCGTGCTGCTGCTGGGCGCGGTGCTGCTGCTGTTCCGGCGCACGCCGCCTGCCGCCAGCGATCCCGGCAAGGCGTGCTGACGCCGTCTTGGTTTCCCTGCGTTGTTCCCTGCCTTACCCTCTTAGGAGCTAGCCGTGAAAAGTCCCCTGACCTGGTTGTCCGCCTTTGCCGGCGCCGCGCTGCTTGCCGGCACCGCCTCGGCCCAGAACGCCCCCTCGCGCACGCCCGACGTGATCTTCGTGCCGACCCCGCAGGAAGTCGTCGACGCCATGCTGGACGTGGCCAAGGTCGGCCCGAACGACGTGCTGTATGACCTGGGCTCGGGCAACGGCATCATCCCGGTGACCGCGGCCAAGCGCTTCGGCACGCGCGGCGTGGGCTTCGACATCGATCCGCAGCGCATCGAGGAAGCCAACGCCAACGCCAAGGAAAACGGCGTCACGGACAAGGTGAAGTTCATCCAGGCCGACCTGTTCGAACAGGATCTGTCGGAAGCCACCGTCATCAGCCTCTATCTGTTGAACTCGCTGAACCTGAAGCTGCGTCCGAAGCTGCTGGCCCTGAAGCCGGGCACGCGCATCGTCTCGCACGCCTTCGACATGGGCGACTGGAAGCCCGACCAGACCGTCAACGTGGACGGCCGCATGGTCTATTTCTGGACGGTGCCTGAAAAGAAGTAGGTCCCCCCCCCGAGGCGCTTCGCGCCTCCCCCCCCAGGGGGGCGGTGCTGGTGGACCGGCGGAGCCGGCTCCACTGCACCCCTGCTAGCTGAGCTTCTTCTTTCGGTTTTTTAGTATTTCACCTGCAGTCTTGCCCAGACTGATCGGCCTGGCTCGTTGATCCGGGTGTCCGCCGGGAAGCCGAAGCCGGCGTCGCCGGCCAGGTTCAGGTGTTCGCTGTAGGCCTTGTCCAGCACGTTGTCGACGCCGATGGCCAGGCTGACCTGCTTGTTGACTGCCAGGCCCGCGTTCACGGACAGGATGCCGAAGCCTGCGCTGGGGCCGAAGTCCTTGCCCACCACATTGCCCATGCCCGCCGCCACGCGGCGTTGCGGCGCGACCAGGCGCCACAGCGCGCCGGCCGACCACGTGCCATCGTCATACGCCACGCTCACGCGCGCTTCCAGCGGCGGGATCTGCGCCATCGGCCTGCCGTCGCTGCGGTTTTCACCCCAGGCATAGGCCACCGTGGCGCCCGCCTGCCAGGCCGGGCGGAAGCGCCAGGTGACGCCTGTTTCGCCGCCCGCGATGCGGGCCTGCACGTTGTCCGCACGCGAGCTCGCGCCCATCATGCCGCCCGGCGTGTAGGTGAAGAGGATGTAGTCGCGCACCACGCCGGCGTAGGCCGACACCCAGGCATCGACGTCCTTGCCGCGGTATTGCGCGCCCAGGTCCAGCTGCGTGGTCTTTTCCGGTTGCACGCCCGCGAAGGCATTGGCGCTGCCGGTCGGACCCGCGTTGGGCGAGAACAGCTCCCAGTAGTCCGGAAAGCGCTGCACGTGGCCGATGCCGGCATACCAGCTGGCGGGCAGGCCGTGCAGGTCCTCTTCATAGCGCAGGAAGCCGGCGGGCAGGGTGCGCGCGCGGCGCTGGTCCGCGGTGGGATTGGGCATGGGCATCATCATGCCGCCATCCGTGGCGCGGAAATCCTTGGCCGATACGCGGTCCAGCCGCATGCCGCCCACGATGCGGCCATGCTCGCCCGTGGCCCATTCCAGTTCGCCGAAGACGCCGGCCTGGCGTGAGTCCGCGTCCTTGCTCCAGGCCTGGTCGCGATAGTTGTCGACGTCGCTGCCGCTGCGCTGGCGATGGCGGCTGAACTGGAAGTCCGTGCCCACGGTAAGCGTGGCGGGCTCGGCCACGCGCAGGGTGGCGGCCATGCGGCCGCCCCAGGTGCTGCGTTCCACGTTCGCGGCCACGGCCGACGGCATGGCGCTCATGGGGTCAGGCGCGCGCAGCGTGTAGTTGTCCATCACGTGGTCGGCACGATTGTGGAAGAGGCGCGCTTCCACCTTTTCCAGCATGCCGCTGTTCACGCGATGCTCGGCGCGCAGGCCCAGGCTTTCGCGCCGGAAGCGCGAGCCGTCCATGCTGCGGCCGGCATAGCGCGCGCGGCCGTCGCCCACGCCGGCGCTCAGTTCCACCAGCGTGTCCGGGCTGGGCGTCAGGCCCAGCGCCAGGTCGGCATTCCACTTGTCCCACTTCGACGGCACGCGGTCGCCGTTGCCGTCACGGTAGTCCTGCGCTTGCGAGTGATTGGCCGTGACGCGGGCGTAGCCCTTTTCGGCACCCGCGGTCAGGTCCACGGTCTGATCGTTGCGTCCATGCGAGCCGCCTACCAGCGTGCCGTCGAAGCGTACGCCCGGTGCGTCGAAGCGTGGCGTGTCGCGTTCGAAGCGCACGGTGCCCGCCGAGGCGCCCGGGCCCCACAGCACGGTCTGCGGACCCTTGATGACCGTCAGCCGGTCGAAGGTCTCGGGCGAGATATAGGAGCTGGGCGCGTCCATGCGGGCCGGGCAGGCGCCGGGCATGGCGGCATCGTTGGCCAGCACGTTCAGGCGCGAGCCGAACATGCCGCGCAATACCGGGTCGCCGTTGCTGCCGCCGTTGCGGATGGCCGAGAACCCGGGAATGGTCTTCAGGTAATCGGTGCCGTCGCTGGCCGGCAGGGGCTGGCGTGGGGCTTTCGGATCGGTGGTGAAGGTCAGCGGAGACTCGGGGGCGACGGCGGTGACCACCACCGGGTTGAGCACGTCGAGGGGAGCCGCGGCCACGCTCAAGACCGGGGCGGTGGCCAGGCAGGCCAAGGCCGTGGCCAGGTGGTTGCGGGAAAAGTGTTGATGCTTGGGCATGGTGACTATCCAGGTCTGTCCGGGTGGCCGTGCGCCTGCCGCCGGTGGCGCCAAGGCGCGTGGCGACAGGCGTAACGGCCCGGCGCATTTCGGGATGCGCGGCGGGGCTGTCAACGGCCGGAGTGGGTTCGAGGCGCGCAGGGCAGGCAGGCGTGCGTCGCGGCAAAAACCGGCAGGCAACCAGGCGCGCCAACGCCCGGTCACGTCCGGTGCACGCGATCAGGCCTGGGGTGGGGCGCGCGAGCCCAGCGGCGGTCCGGTCGGACCGTGGGCGGCAAGGACGAGGAAGGTGGGAGAAACCGGCAGCGGCAGGGCGCGCGGCGCAGGCAGCGCAGGCACGGACACTGTGGCGGGCAGGGCCGCCTGCTGGTGCGCGTGCAGCCAATAGGGGCAGGGGTCGGCGGCCGCATCGTTCCCGGCCAGGTCGGTCTTCGGCGTGTCCGCTTCCAGCCACATCGGCACGGTGGTGACATGGCCTGCCACGCACAGGCTGATCTCGATGCGCCCCTGCTTCAGGGCGTCGGCATCGGGCATGTAGCCGGCGGGAATGGCGCCGCGTGCGATGACCGACAGCAACAGCAGGCTCAGCAGCAAGCGGGCTTGCAGCCACTGCGTCAGCAAGGGACGGTTGCGCGTCGACATGCTGCGCATTCTAGCGGCGGGGGCAGTCGCCTGGCTTGCGGCAGCGCAAGAGGGCGCGCCTGTGAGGCGCGCCCTGGACAGGGCTTACGCGCGCCAGGGCGCGCCGGCTTCGCCCAGGTCCCAATACAGGCCTGCCATGATCTGCAGGCCCTCGCGGGCAATGGCGGGCAGCAGGTGTTCGTCGGGGCCGTGCTGCGCGCAGGCGGGATACGAGTGCGGCACCCACAGCGTGGGCAGGCCCAGCACATCGGCGAAGGCGTCGTTGGGCAGCGAGCCCGCCAGGTTGGGCATGACGGCGGGGGCGTTGCCGGCGGTGCCGGCCAACGATCCTTGCGCCCAGCGCACCCAGGGATGTTCCACGTCCAGGCGCGTCGCCGCCGTCTGCATGGTCACGTCGATGTCGATGGCCTGGAAACCTCGCTCGTCCAGGTGGCGGCGCAGGTGCTGCGCCAGGTTCGTCCAGTCGGTGCCCACCACGAAACGCAGCTGGCAATGCGCGACCGCGGCGGGCGGAATGGCGTTGACGGGGCGTTCGGCCGAGCCCGCGCCCAAGGCCAGCACTTCCAGCGTGTTCCAGGCCACCAGCCTTTCGGCCGGCGTCATGCCAGGTTCGCCCCAGGCCGGGTCCAGCGCGGGATCGTTCACGTCGCCGCCGATGGGCAGGCCGTCCAGCGCGGCGCGCACGGCATCCGTCACGGCGGGCGCGCGCAGGCCTTCCACCTCCAGCACGCCGCGGGCGTCCACCATCGATGCCAGGGCATTGGCCAGCACCGTGGCCGGGTTGGTGATGACGCCGCCCCAGTTGCCCGAGTGATAGGCACGCTCACGGCAGCGCAGGCTGAGCGTGAAATTCACCATGCCGCGCGAGCCCAGGAAGAGCGTGGGCAGGTCGGCGCGCACACGCGGGCCATCGCAGCCGATGAAGAGGTCCGCGTCCAGTGCCTGGGCCTGGGCGGCGCAGAAGTCGTTCAGGCCGGGCGAGCCGGCTTCCTCGCCGGTCTCGATCAGGACCGTCACGTTGTAGCCCAGCTTGCCGTCGCGGGCGGCGATGGCGGCCGCCAGCCCGCCCAGGTTGACGGTGTGCTGGCCCTTGTTGTCGGCCGTGCCGCGGCCGTACCACTTGCCGTCTTCCACCGTGACGCGCCATGGGTCCAGGCCCGCGCGCCATTTGCCGACCTGGCCGTTGACCACGTCGCCATGGCCATAGGTCAGCACGGTCGGCAGCCCTGGGGCTTCGACACGGCGCGCGATCAGCAGCGGGCCGCCGCGCGGCGAGGGATTCCCCAGGATCTGGCAGTCGAAGCCCAGGGGCGTCAGCGCGGGCGCCATCTCGGCACGCAGGTACTGCTCCAGCGATGGCGGCACCGTGCCGCCATCGCTTTCCGTGGGACAGGCGACGCGCCGCTCGAGGTCGGACAGGAATCGGCCGTCATCGAAATAGGCGGCGGCGAGAGCAAGGGACTGGGATCGTGACATGGCGGCATCAGGCGCACAGGCCGGCGCGGGGCCGGCCTGTGCAATAAGGGGGGGATCAAGGCGATACGCCAGGGCCACGTGCGGCCCCGCCGTCGCTCAGTTGCGTTCGATGTTGTTGTCGCGCGCAATCGGCGTGAGCTTGGCGATGTCGCCTTCCACACGCGAGACGTAGCCCGAGGGCGGCTCGTAGCCCGGCTCGATACCGACGCCCGAGAGCTTTTCCTTCAATGCCGGATCGGCCAGCGTGTCGGACAGGGCCTTGCTCAGCTTGTCCTGCGCGTCCTTGGCCAAGCCGTGGGGCGCGACGATGGCGAACCAGGTCTGCATCGAGAAGCCGGGATAGCCGCTTTCGGCCACGGTGGGGGCTTCCGGCATCAGCGGCGAGCGCTTGTCGCTGGTGACGGCCAGGATCTTCACGCGGCCGCCCTTGGCGGCGGCAATGGCTGCCGGCAAGGCTTCGAAGCTGAGCGGAATCTGGCCGCCCATCAGGTCGTTGAGCGCGGGCGAGGAGCCCTTGTAGGGAATGTGCGTGACCTTGACCTTGGCGGCCGACCACAGCATTTCCGCGGCGAAATGCACGGGCGTGCCGTTGCCGTGCGAGCCGTAGGAATATTTGCTGGGGTCCTTGCGGACGTTCTCGATCAGGCTCTTGATGTCGGTCGAAGGCTCGTTCTGCGAAGCCATCACGGCCAGCGGCGTGGTGCCGATGACGCCGATGGGCGCGAAGCTCTTGATCGGATCGTAGGGCAGCGTGGGATACAGGATCGGGTTCAGCGTGAACGTGGTGGCGGTGCCCATCAGCAGGGTGTAGCCGTCGGGCGCGGATTTCGCCACGCTGTCGGCGCCGATGATGGTGGCCGCGCCCGCCTTGTAGTCCACGATCACCGACTGGCCGAGCTTCTCGCCCATGTCCTGGGCGATGAAGCGCGCCACCGTGTCGGTGGTGCCGCCTGCCGGGAACGGCACGATCAGCTTGATCGGCCGCTCCGGATAGGCTGCGTGGGCGGCGCCGGCCAAGGTGGCGCCGATGAGCGCCATGGCGCCCGCGATGGTCTTGAGTGCATGTTTCATGCTTATTTCCCCTTGTGTCGTCGTCGTGGCGTTCAGTGCGCCTGACGTTGGTTGGTATCGATGGTAACGATACGGTTGAAATCTTCCTGGTCGGCCAGTTCCTTGTCGCTGCCTTGCCAGATCGCGCCGACGGTGCGGCTGACCGGCAGGTCCAGGCCCGATTCGCGCATCAGCGATTGGGCAAGGCGCACGTCCTTGCGCATCAGCTGCATGGTGAAGCCCGAGTCGAAGCCCTGGTTCAGGATGCGGCTGGGGTAGTTGTAGAGCGTGACCCCGCTGCGGCCGGAGCCGGCATTGATCGACTCCAGCAGTTGTTCGGTGCGCACGCCCGCGGCTTCGGCGATGCGGAAGGCTTCGCTGGCGGTCAGCAGGTGCGAGGCGACCAGCAGGTTGTTCACCAGCTTGGCGATGTAGCCGGCGCCCGTGTCGCCGATGTGGAAGCGCTTTTCGCCCAGGGCGGCCAGCACGGGGGTGGCGGCTTCCAGGTCATCGGCGGCGGCGCCGATGAACATCGTCAGCGCGCCCTTGGCCGCGCCAGCGGGGCCGCCGCTGACGGGCGCGTCGACGAAGCGCACGCCGGCTTCGCGCAGCGCCGGGATCAGTGCCTGCATGGTCTTGGGATCGGCGGTGGTGGTGTCGATCAGGATGGTGCCGGGGCGGGCCAGCGCGATCAGGCCTTCGGGCCCCTCGAGCAGGGCGCGCACGATGTCGGAGTTGGGCAGCGACAGGACGATGGCGTCGGCCAGGCCGGCCAGTTCGGCCAGCGAGTCGGTGACGCGCAGGCCGTCGGCGGCGCAGGCTTCGCGCGCCGGGGCGTAGGCGTCCAGGCCGATGACCGACAGGCCCGCGCGCTGGATCGAGTTGGCCATGCCGCGGCCCATCTTGCCCAGGCCGATGACGCCGATGGTGGAAAGCTTGCTCATGTTCTTGGGTGTCCGTGTAAGGAAGAAGGCGTTTCAGGCGCCGTGGGAGTAGGGGACCCAGACGTTCTTCGTCTGGGTGTATTCGTACAGGGCTTCCTCGCCGCTGCCGCGGCCGTATCCGCTGTTGCCGTAGCCGCCGAAGGGCGTGGAGGCATGCATCTCGCGGTACATGTTGATCCAGAAGATGCCGGCGTCGACGCTGGCGGCCACGCGGTGCGCGCGGGCGATGTCGCGCGTCCAGACGGCGCCGGCCAGGCCGAACTCGCTGTCGTTCGCCACCGTGATCGCCTCTTCTTCCGTGTCGAAGGGAATGGCGACGACGACCGGGCCGAACACTTCCTCGCGGGCGATGCGCATGCCGTTGTTCACGTGCTTGAGGATGGTGGGCGGCACGTAGTAGCCCTGCGCATCGGCGTCGGGCGCGGCCTTGCCTTCGGCCAGCTCGGCGCCTTCGGCGAGGCCCATGGCGATCATGTCCCACACGCGGCGGTACTGCGCCAGGTTGTTGATGGGGCCGCAATCCGAACTGTCGTCCAGCGGCGCGCCGACCTTGTAGCGGCGCGAGGCCACGGCCAGTTCGGCGACGAAGCGGTCGTAGATGGGACGCTGCACCAGCAGGCGCGAGCCGGCTGCGCAGTTCTGGCCCGTGTTGGCGAAGGCCGCGATCACGGCGGCATCCACCGCGGCCGGGATGTCGGCGTCGGCGAAGACGATATTGGCCGACTTGCCGCCCAGTTCCAGCAGGCAGGGAATCGGCCGCAAGCCCGCGGCGCTGTTCACGCGGCGGCCCGTCTGCGTCGAACCCACGAACACGACCTTGCGCGTGGCCTCATGCTCGATGGCCGCGGGGCCGACGGTCTGGCCCAGGCCGTTGACCACCTGCAGCACGCCGGCAGGCAGGCCGGCCTCGATGGCAAGGCGGCCCAGCACCAGCGAGGACAGCGGCGTGAGTTCCGAGGGCTTGAGCAGCACGGCATTGCCCGTGGCCAGCGCGGGCGCCATGCTGCCGCCGGCCAGGTACAGCGGCGAGTTCCAGGGCATGATCTGCAGCACCACGCCCAGGGGCTCGCGCAGCGTGTAGTTCAACTGGCCGCCCGGCACGGGGGTGACCTTGCCGGCGAACTTGTCGGTCCAGCCCGCGTAGTAGCGGAAGCTCTCGGCGACCGCGCCCATCTGCGCGCGGCAGCCTTTCACAGCCTTGCCGGTCGACCAGGCTTCCAGCCGGGCCAGTGCCTCGGCGTGTTCGCTGACGAGCCCGGACAGGCGCGCCAGCACGATGCCGCGTTCGCGGGCGGGTTTTGCCGCCCAGACGCGTTGCGCCTGGCGGGCGTCTTCCAGCGCCGCGCGCACCGTGTCGGCCGTTGTGTCCTGGTAGCTGAGCAGCGGCGTGCCATCTGCCGGGTTCAACAGGTCGATGGCCTGGCCGGTGCCTGCCACCAGCTTGCCCGACACATACGAGCCCACGACCGCGTCGGGGCCCATCAGGGCGGCGTAGAGGCGCTCCGGCGCCAGGGTGCGTGCGTCGGTGCTCATGCGCTGGCTTTCTCGGCGTCGAATTCGGCGAAGAACAGGCGGGCGACACGCGTGGCGTCGCTGCCGGTGGGCACGCCGCAATACAGGGCGACCTGCAGGAAGATTTCCTGGATTTCGTCGCGGGTGACGCCGTTGTTCAGGGCCCCGCGCAGGTGGATCTTCAGTTCGGCGGGGCGGTCCATGGCGGCCAGCATCGCCAGGTTGATCATGCTGCGGCTGCGGCGGTCCAGGCCCGGGCGATCCCAGATGTCGCCCCACAGGTTCTTGATGGCGAACGTGCGCATCGGTTCGCTGAAGGCGTCGGTGACGGCGGCCGAATTCTTGACGTAGGCCTCGCCCAGCACCTCATTGCGGATTTCCTCTCCGCGCTTGAACAGATCCTTGCTCATTTTGCTTGCCCTTTCTGCGTGTCGGTCCGGCCCGGAAGGTGGGCCATGCGATGCAGTCTAAGTAAGGCAATGCGATCTCGTAAGATGCGAATATCGTTATCATGATAAGCAAAGATTATCGGGGTAAATCCCATGACAACGGCATGACACGGCCTTGCCAAAACCCCGGAAATCACCCGGAATCCGCAGTTTTTCGCCAAGAAATGGCCAGAAAATGACCTTGGACCAATTACGGGCCTTCGTGGCCATCGTCGAACACGGCAGCATTCGGGCAGGCGCCCGCGGTCTCGGCATCGCGCAAAGCGGGCTCACCCAGCAGTTGCGGCGGCTGGAACACTCCCTGGGCACCACGCTGTTCGTGCGGGCCAGCAGCGGCGTGGTGCTGACCGATCACGGGCATACGCTGCTGGCGCGGGCGCGCATCATCCTGGGGGAGTGCCACCGCGCCGAGCAGGAGTTCAGCCACCTGAAGGGGGAACTGACGGGCAGCATCGGCGTGGGGGCCTCGTCGGAGGCCTGCGCGCGGCTGGTGCCGGCGGCGCTGCAGCAATTGCGCTGGGCCTATCCCAAGGTGCAGGTGCACCTGGCCAGCGGCCCCTCGGCGGCCCTGCTGTCGGGAATCCGCGAAGGACGGCTGGATTTCGCGGTGACGCTGGTGTCACAGGCCAGCGACATGAGCGACCTGTCCAGCACCAAGATGGGCGATTCGCGGCCCGCCATCCTGTGCCGGCGCGGCCATCCACTGGCGGATGCCACCTCCATCCAGGCGCTGGCGCGGGCGCAATGGATCAATACGCGGCCGCTGGGGCCATCGGGCACGCCCTCGAACCGCCTGGGCGACTGGTTCGCCGCGCACGGCATGGCCAAGCCCAACGTGGCGGTCACGGTGGATTCCCTGCTGGATACCTTGAAGCTGGTGGCCGAGACCGACTATCTCTTTCTCGGCCCGGGTTTCGTGGTGGAGGACGGTACCTTCACCCGTGAACTGAAGGCACTCGCCTTGCGCGAGCCCATTCCGCATGCGGACATCAGCCTGGTGCAGCGCACCGCCGTGCCGCTTGCGCCGGCAGCGCGGGTATTTGCCGCGATGCTGCTGTCCCTGAACCATGGGCGCGATGCGCGGCGAGACACCGCGCCAAATCCGTGAAGACGTCCGCCTCGCCGGGTTTGTGAGGCTTGCGCGCGGGCGGAACAGGGTCGTCGGGGGGCAGGGGGACAGGCGCGGGTTGGGTTTCCTCTTCAGGCAATAGCGCGGGAACCTCCTCTGGCTTGCGGTCGGGGCGGGGTGGCTGCTTCATCGTTGCTCCTTCTTGCATCCTGACGCTTTCATTCGGGAAAGACGCAACGAAGACATTAATGTGTGCCCGTCTATTGCGACAGAGGACGGCGCACCACTCTCTCTAGTACTTTTGTACCGGTAGTCCTGCACTAACGGAGGAGTGATGCAGCAATCGACCACCGCGTTCACGACAGAGCGCAGGCACCTGCTCGAGATCATCGATGGGCTCATCGAAGGCATCATCCTGCTGGACACCAACCGGCATATCGCCTGGGCCAACGACACCGCGCTGGCCATGCATGGCGCGGCCAACCTGTTGGAGCTGGGCGGCACCGCCGCGGGCTTTCGCAAGCACTATGCCCTGCGCCACCGTAATGGCAAGCCGCTGCTTGCCTCGCGTTATCCCATGGACCGCGCCCTGGCAGGCGAGGCCTTCAACGACGTGGTGGTCGAGGTCACGCGCAAGGGCCAGGCGGATGCGCCGATGCGCGTGCATCGCCTGCGCAGCCTGCCGCTGCTGGACAGCGATGGCGTGACCGAAGGCATGGTGCTGGTGTGCCTGGACGAGACGGATCGCTACAGCGCCGAGGAGCGCTTCGAGCGCGCCTTTGCCGCGAATCCTGCTCCCGCCTTGATCTGCCGCCTGGACGACATGCGCTGCATCAAGGTCAACGAGGGCTTCCTGGAAATGACCGGTTATTCGCGCGACAGCCTGCTGGGCCGCAAGGCACGCGAAATCGGCGTGCTGGGCGCGGGCCCGGGCCGCGAGCGCGCCCTGGCGCGCCTGGCCGAAGGCCGCACCATTCCCCAGACGGAGACCCTGCTGACGATCAAGGGGGGTGGCAACAAGCTGGTGGTGGTGGCGGGCCAGCCCATCGACGTCGACGGGCACGAGTGCATGCTTTTCACCTACAACGACCTGGAATCGCGCCGCCGCGTCGAGATCGCGTTGCGCCAGAGCGAGGAGCGCTTTTCGCGGGCCTTCCGGCTGGCGCCGGTGCCGATGGCGCTGGATACGCTCGACGGCCAGTATCTCGAAGTCAATGATGCGTTCGTCAAGGTCACGGGATATGCCGCCGAGGACATCGTGGGCCGCGCCGATGCGGCGGGCACCCTGTGGGTCGACCCCAACGCCTATCGCGAGGCGGCACGCGCGTTGCGCGCCACGGGCAGCATCAGCGGCCTGGAGGCAGTGCTGCGCGCCAGTGATGGCAGCACGCTCGATTGCCTCGTCTCCGCCGAAGTGGTCACGATAGATGACCTCGCCTGCGTGCTGACCGTGTACCAGGACATCAGCGAGCGCAAGCGTTCCGAGGCAGACCTGTATGCCGCCATCCAGACGGTGATGCAGGACACCTCGTGGTTCAGCCGCACGGTGATCGAGAAGCTGGCGCAATTGCGCATGCCGCATACCGAGGCCCGCCAGGCAGGCGGTGAGCTGGCCGACCTGAGCACCCGCGAACGCGAGGTGCTGGGGCTGATGTGCCAGGGCCTGACCGACATCGAGATCGCGCTGGAGTTGCAGCTGTCACGCAACACCATACGCAATCACGTGGCCTCGCTGTATAGCAAGATCGGCGTGAACCGCCGCAGCGCCGCCATCGTGTGGGCACGGCAACGCGGCATCGTGGGCCGGGAAGTGCCGGCAGTCGCCAGCCGCCAGGCCGGGCGATTGACGCCAGCGGCGCGGCCCGCGCCCGCCAAGGCAAAGAGCAAGACCAAGGAGAAAGTGAAAACCGCCGCGGCGCCTGCTAAATCGCCGGGCAAGGGCAAGGCGGCTCGGCGAAAGACTTGACGTGCCGGCTCAGAGCGCCAGGTACAGCGTTTCCTTGACCTCCTCCATCACCACGTAGCTGCGGGAGGAGGCCGAGGCGGGCAGGCGCTTCAACAGTTCGCCCAGCAGCCGGCGATAGGCGCGCATCTCGCCCAGCCTGGCCTTGACGAGGTAGTCGAATTCGCCGGACACCAGGTGGCATTCCAGCACCTCGGGCACTTCCATGAGCTCGCGGCGCACTTTCTCGAAGACGTCGCCCGACTTGGCCGACAGGTTGATCTCGAGGAAGACCAGCAGGTCCTTGCCCACGGCCTGCGGATTCACCCGGGCGTGATAGCCCATGATGATGCCCTCGCGTTCCAGGCGCTTGACCCGCTCGGAGCAGGGCGTGGTGGAAAGATTGACCCGCCCGGCCAGCTCGCTGATGGCGATGCGGCCCTCTTTCTGCAGGATGTCCAGGATCTGCCGGTCGATCCTGTCCAGCGGGCGAATTTCACTTCCGGCCGGGGTTTTTCTGGAGGACGCCATGACTTATTTCTTGTTGATGGTCTGTAAAACAGGAAAAAAAACTAGGGAATTGTCCATAGACTAGCCGAATTGACTTGCACCAAACAACAAGGGAATGCCATGAACGTGGTCATCTTGGGCGGCGGCGTGATCGGCGTGACGTCCGCCTATTACCTTGCGCGCCAGGGCGCGCACGTGACGCTCATCGACCGCCAGCCCGGCGTGGCGCTCGAAACCAGCTATGCCAACGCAGGCCAGGTCTCGCCGGGCTATTCCACGCCGTGGGCCGCGCCCGGCATTCCCATGAAGGCGCTGAAGTGGATGTTCCAGCGCCATGCGCCGCTGGCCATTCGTCCCGACGGCAGCGCCTATCAGCTGCGCTGGATCGCCCGCATGCTGCGCGAATGCTCGTCCGAGCGCTACGCCATCAACAAGGAACGCATGCTGCGCCTGGCGGAATACAGCCGCGACTGCCTGCGCGCGCTGCGCGACGACACCGGCATCCAGTATGAGTCGCGCACGAAGGGCCTGATGCAGCTGTTCCGCGACCCGGCGCAGATGCAGGCGGCGCAGCGCGACACCGCCGTGCTGGAAGAGTGCGGCGTGCCCTATGAACTGATTTCGCGCGACCGTCTGGCCGAGATCGAGCCGGGCCTGCGCCGTTCGCTGGACAAGCTGGCGGGCGGGCTGCGCCTGCCCAACGATGAAACCGGCGACTGCCATCTGTTCACGCGCCGCCTGGCGGAGCTTGCCGCCGCGCAGGGCGTGGTGTTCCGCACGGGCCAGCAGGTGGACGGCCTGATGGTGGAGAACGGCCGGATCGCGGGCGTCCGCCTGGGCGAGGAAGTGTTGCGCGCCGACCGCTATGTCGCCGCCTTCGGCAGCTACACCCGTGATTTCCTTGCGCCGCTGGGCCTGGACCTGCCGGTGTACCCGGTCAAGGGCTACTCGCTGACCATCCCGATGACCGACGAGGCCGCCGCGCCGACGTCCACGGTGCTGGACGAGACCTACAAGGTTGCCGTCACGCGCCTGGACGGCCGCATCCGCGTGGGCGGCATGGCCGAGCTCTCGGGCTACGACCTGCGCCTGAATCCGCGCCGCCGCGAGACGCTGGAGCGCGTGGTCAACGACCTGTACCCGGGCAGCGGCGACGTCGCACGCGCCGAGTTCTGGACCGGCCTGCGCCCGATGACACCGGACGGCACGCCCATCGTCGGCCGCACGCGCTACGAAAACCTGTATCTCAACACCGGCCACGGCACGCTGGGCTGGACCATGGCTTGCGGTTCCAGCCGCCTGCTGGCCGACCTGCTGATGGGCCGCAAGCCCGAGATTTCCACCGAAGGCCTGGACATCTCGCGCTACGGCGCCGATGGCGCGCCTCGGGCGGGCGTCTCGCGCCACGCCGTCGGCGCTTCCGCCTGAAACAAGGGGCGGGCGAGCCCGTCTTGCCGCCCTTCGTCCTTGTCTGTCATCCGCCGCCCCGGGCATCCTGCCTGGGGCGAGTACCATTGCATCTGATGTTCGTATTTCACGGAGTGCCCGCATGACCCGCCCCGCCCGCGCGCTGATCGACCTGGACGCCCTGCGCCACAACTACGCCCTGGCGCGGCGCCTGCACGGCGGTCAGGTCTTGGCCGTGCTGAAGGCGAATGGCTATGGGCATGGCAGCATCGCCTGCGCCCGCGCCTTGCAGGGCCTGGCCGATGGCTACGCGGTCGCCTTCATGCAGGAAGCCTCGCTGCTGCGCATGGCGGGCATCACCGGTCCCATCCTGGTGCTGGAAGGCGCGTTCTCCGATGACGACACGCAGGAGGCGGCGCGCCACGATTGCGCGCTGGTCGTGCACAGCGACATCCAGATCGAGATGCTGCAGCGCCTGCGCGACACGCGGCCGCTGCAGGTCTGGCTGAAGGTGGATTCGGGCATGCACCGCGCGGGCTTCACGCCTGCACAGGTCGAGTGGGCGCATGCGCGCCTGCGCGCGCTGCCGGCCGTGGGCGAGATCGGTTTCATGACGCACTTCGCGCGCGCCGACGAACCCGCCAGCGGCATGACGACCGCCCAGGTGGCCTGTTTCGACGCCGCCGTGGGCGCCTTGCCCGGCCCGCGCAGCCTGTGCAATTCCGCCGGCATCGTGGGCTGGTCCACCGCCAGGCGCGACTGGGGCCGCGCGGGCATCATGCTCTATGGCTCGGACCCCGGCGGGATGCTGCCGCGCGAGGGCGAGGACGCCTTGCGCGCGGTCATGACCCTGCAAAGCGAGATCTTCGCGGTGCGCACGCTGCCCGCTGGCGAGCCTGTCGGCTATGGCGCACGCGACATCACGCGCCGTGACACGCGGGTGGGTCTCATCGCGATGGGCTATGCCGATGGCTACCCGCGCAACGCGCCCGCCGGCACGCCGGTGGCCGTGGACGGCCAACTGGCGCCGCTCTTCGGGCGGGTGTCGATGGACATGATGACGGTCGACCTGACCGACCTGCCGCAGGCCGGCGTGGGCAGCAAGGTCGAGTTGTGGGGCGCGCAGGTGCCGGTGGATCGCGTGGCCGAGGCCGCCGGCATGATCTCGTACGAGCTGCTGTGCAACGTCAAGCGCGTGGCGTTTTCCTATGTGTCTTCCGATGCGCCGGCGGCCGCGGCATCGGCTGCGCGCGGACAGCACGCGCTGGCCTGAGCGCCGCGTTCAGACGGGCTGCAGCGTCGCCAGGTCCAGCAGGGTGAAGCGCCCCTCGGGCGTCCAGCCCGCCGTATCGATGTAGTGCACGTTGCCCAGCACCAGCGGGTCTGCCATGGGCTGGTGGCCCACCACGACGGCGCGCACCCCTGCGATCGGGGTGGTATCTCCTTCCTGCGCCTTGCGGCGTGACCAGGTGGCCAGGCCGCGCGCGCTGCGCAAGATCAGCGCCTGCGCCACGCGTTGCCAATCGCGCGAAGGGGACTCCGCATGGATGATCCCGACTTCCCCCTGTGGCGTCGGCACCGACAGGGCATAAGGGAGTTGCGCATACGCCGCCGCATGGCGCGCCTGCTCCTCGGGCGGCAAGGCCAGGAACCAGCCGCCGCCGTTGCGCGCGTAGTTCTCCCTGTCCACCAGGCCGGTGCGCACCAGCCGCACCGGATAGTCCTCGTGGTTGCCGCGCACGGCGTGGAACCAGGGCTGCGCCAGCCATTCCAGCGCCCGCTCGCTCTCGGGCCCGCGGTCGATGAGATCGCCCACGCTCAGCAGGCGGTCGCGCGCGCCGTCGAAGCCCACGCGCGCCAGGGCGTCGCGCAGCTTCGAGAAGTGGCCGTGGATGTCGCCCACGGCCAGGTCGCGCCCTGCCGGGTTGGGCGCCAGGCGCAACAGGTGGCTGCCCGCGGGCAGCCCGGGCCGGGGCAGGGCTGGCGGGCCGTAGGCGGGCGGCGCAGCGGTGTCGGGCGGTGACATGGGGACGTCAGCGGGTGCGCGTCGGAACTTCCACGGCGTCGACATCTATCACGTCGCGATGGCCTTCGGCGATCAGCGTGCGCCGCACGACTTCGTAGCATTCGTTGATGTGCTTCACGCCGATGCGGCGCAGGACCACGTAGCTGACGGTGGCCGCCACGGCGCTGCCCACGATGGGCACGATCTTGGCGGCGCTCTTGCCCGCCAGTTTCTTCACGCCCAGTTTCTGCAGCACCGTGATGACGCGTTGCGGCGTCAGCACGCGGCCCAGGAACTCGGTGCCAAGGCTGACCGAGCTGGCGGTCAGGATCTTGCGGGTGTCCGGGCTGAGTGCGTCGATCTGCTTGGCGCTCAGGCCGAAACGCTCGTTGATCTCGGGCAGCAACTGCATCAGGATGGCCACGTCGGTGCCCACGTCCAGGCCGGGCACGGGCACGGCCGCGGCGCCTGCCGACAGCAGGGCCTTGCGCTGGACCAGTTTCAGGCAGCGGTCGCGGATCTCGTCCAGTTCGGACAGGGTCTGGGGCAGCATGGGACTCCTCGGGGCGATGGCACGGCCATCGGTCAGGAACAGGCTAGCACAGGGTGAGGCTGACACATTTTTGTCACAGGGCTTGGCTATGGTGCAGGCCTTCTTCCGACCGCAGGATCGGGCCGTTCCCATGAGACTCGACCCATGCGAGAGGCTACGCCAGGCAGTCCGCGTGCCCGGCCGGAGCGTGGCCGTGTTGGCGGCGCTCTCCGGCCTGCTTGGCGACGGCCTGCCTGCCCAGGCGGCTGACCGTGCCGGTTCGGCATTTGTGCAGGACAACCCCGCTACGCCTCATGCCTTGCCTCTATCGTTCGACATTCCCGGCATGTCGTTGGCCGATGCCTTGCAGTACTACGGCCGCGTCACGGGCCGCGCGGTGCTGCATGACGCCCGCGAGATCGCCGGTCTGCGGAGCGCGGCCGTGAGCGGCATGTTCACCCCCGACGAAGCCTTGCGGCGCATGACCGAGGGCACGGGCATGGTGGCGCGCTTCGTCTCCGAGCAGGCGTTCGCGCTGGTGCGCGCGCCGCGGCCCGAAAGGCAGGTATCGGCGAACGACCCGCGCCAGCGTTACCTGGGCTGGATGCAGTCGCGCGTGATGCAGGCCTTGTGCGGCGACCCGCTGACGCGCCCCGGGACGTACCGCATGGTGTTGCGTTTCCAGCTGGACGAGGCGCATGCCATCACGCAGCTGGACCTCTACGAAGACAACCGCGACGCGGCGCTGGCCCAGCGCGTGCGCCAACGGCTCGATGGCCTGCCCATGGGCGCGCGCCCGCCCGCCGGCTTGCCGCAGCCTTTCATGCTGCTGGTGCAGCGTTCGCAGGATGGCTTGCAAGGGTGTCCGCTATGAGCAAGGGTGGCCTGGCTGAACTGCGGCGCCTGCTGACCGACCGCTATGACGCGCTGAAGGCGCAGCTGGTGCGGCGCCTGGGGTCGTCGGAGCTCGCCAGCGACGCGTTGCACGAGGCCTATGTGCGTCTGGCCGATCGGCCAGATATCGATAGCATCCGCCATCCGCAGGCCTATCTGCTGAATACGGCGGTGCATTCGGCCATCGATCACATCCGCAGCCGTTCGCGCCTGCTGGACGAAGGCCAGATCGAGGATCTCTACGACCTGCCCGAGCCAGGCGCCGGGCCGGACCGGCAGGCGCAGGATCGTGACGCCTTGCGCCGCGCCGTGGACGCCATGAAAGCCTTGCCGCCACGCCAGAGCGATATCTTCTATTCCGCCCGGGTGGAGGGCGCCTCGCGCGAGGAGCTGGCGCAGCGCTGGGGCATCTCCGTACGACAGGTGAACCGGGAGTTGCAGGCCGCGCATGCGTATTGCGCGCGCGCGTTGGGCGACTGGACCGGCTTTGATGCGGACACCGATGGGGAGGCGCCATGACGCAGCCCGACGATATGAAAACCCTGATCCGCGAGCAAGCCCGCGCCTGGGCGCGGGAACTGGCGGTGGGCAAACCCACGCAGGCAACCGCGCAAGCCTTGCGGCGCTGGTGCGCGCTGAGCCCGGATCATGCGCAAGCCTGGCGGCATGCCAGCGAAGAGTGGCGCAGCCTGCGCGAGGTGGCTGACACCTTCCGCCGCGAGGTGCCCGCGCCGGTGCCGCCGCGCCGTGTGTCGCGCCGCTGGATGCTGGGTGCCAGCCTGTCCGGCGCCGTTGCCTTGACGGGCGTGGCCATCGTGCGCCCGCCGCTGGGCTTGTGGCCGTCGTGGTCCGAGCTGGGCGCCGACTATCGTACCGCTGCCGGAGAGCAGCGCGACATCCAGTTGGCGCCGACCGTGCAGTTGGCGCTGAACACCCGCACGAGCGTGGCGGTCTCCCAGGCGGATGGCATGCCGCGTGTGCAGCTGATTGCCGGCGAGTGCGCGGTCAGCAGCGGCCCGCAGTCGGGCGTCCAGATCGTGGCGGGCGATGCCCGCCTGTCCGTGATGGGCGGCGCGGCGCAGGCCCGCCGCCTGGCCGATGGCTGGACGCGCGTGGTGTGTACGGCAGGCGAGGCCCGCCTGGATCATCCGGCGCGCCAGGTGGTGCTGGCAGCCGGGCAGGAGACCCGCTATGACGCGCGCCAGGTCAGCGAGCCCGCCGCCCTGGCGGCGCGGGACGTGCCCGCCTGGCGTGAAGGGGTGCTGGTGTTCCAGAACACCCCGCTGGATATTGCCGTCGAGGAAATCAATCGTTATCAACGCAGCCGCATCGTGGTCACCAGCGACGCGCTGGCAAAACGGCGCATCAGCGGACGGTTCCGCATCGAGTCGCTGGACGAGCCCATTGCGCTGATCCAGACCTTGTATGACGCGAAGGTGCTGCGCGTGGGTGGGCTGGTGCTGTTGAGCTGAGGCGGGCGAGGCTCACGCAAGCGCTGTCAAAAAAGTTCATGGAAATCCATGTCCCGTTCGGCGGGGCCCCCCGTCTATAGAGACTGTGGGGGCCTGGCGCCCCCGGTCCCGGTCCAGGCCGCGCTTCGAGGATTTCCCGCCATGCCCGCTCGCTCCCGTCTTTCCCGTCGTTCCGCCATGCACTGCCGCTGGGCCCTGACGCCCGCGGCTGCCGCCGTGTCGGCACTGATCCTGTCGGGCGGTGTGGCGTTGCCCGGCTCGGCGCAGGCGTCGAACTGGTTCGCCGCGGGGCAGAATGCCGGCCAGCAGGCGCGTGCGCAGCAACGCGGGCCGCTGCCGGGGATGGCCTCGCCCACGGCCGCGCGCCAGCAGCAGGAGGCGCGCCAGCAACTGACCAAGTCCATTGCCAACCTGAACCGCACGGCCAATGCGATTGCGGCCCAGCAGGCGTCGCAGGAAGCAGCGCGGGCGCAGGCGGCCCTGTTGCCGTCCGAGGTGCCGGACGGCCTGGTGGCAGGCGGGCTGGAGGTCGCCACCGGCGCCAAGGCAGGCTGGGTGGGGGCCACGGCGGCGGTGGAATCCGCCGACAAGCGCACCGTCACGATCAAGCAGACGGCTGAACGCGCGATCCTGAACTGGGAGAGCTTCAACGTCGGTCGCAACACCACCTTGCGCTATGACCAGAAGGCGACTGATGCGGTCTTGAACAAAGTGGTTGGCGCGAGCACCGCGCCCAGCCAGATCCAGGGCAGGATCGAGGCTGCCGGCACCGTGATGGTGGTGAACCAGAACGGGGTGGTGTTCTCCGGCACCAGCCAGGTCAACGTGCGTAACCTGGTGGCGGCGGCCGCTGCGCCCGATGCGGCGCTGGATGCGCAGTTCCTGGCACGAGGCCTGTACTCGGAAGGGACGACCCCGACCTTCAAGGACGCCTTGGGCAATGTGGTCGTGCAGCCCGGTGCGCGCCTTGCGACGCATGCGCCGACGAGCGCCACGCAAGGCGGTGGGTATGTGTTGCTGGCGGGCAAGCACGTCGAGAACGCGGGCCAGATCCATACGCCGCGAGGGCAGGCTTTGCTGGCTGCGGGCGACAGCTTCGTCATCGCGCGGGGGCAGGGCACCGAGGGTAACGTTGCATCGACCACGCGCGGCAACGAGGTGACCGTTGTAGGGGTGGGTTCGGTGTTGAACACCGGCCTGATTCAATCCTCGCTGGGCGACATCACGCTGGCGGGCAAGCAGGTCGAGCAGGGTGGGGTGCTGGCGGCCAGCACCTCGGTCGATACGCGCGGCACGATCCACTTGAAGGCCACCGGTGCTGGTGGCCTGGTGACGCTTCAAGAGAACGCCACCAGCGCCATCCTGGTCGACACCGACGGCGCGACGGCCCTGGACGGCCAGCGCGAAAGCCTGCTGGCGCCTGCCGTGCCCATCGCAGGCGCCAATCCTCCCGCCTGGCAAGCCGCCGATCCCTACCGTCGTGACCTGTCGCTGGTGCAGGTAGACAGCAGCGGTGCGGTCGACTTCCAGGCCGGCTCGCTGACGCTGGCCACCGGTGGCCAAGTCGCGGTGAAGGCCACGGGCCGCACGCTGTTGCGTGATGGCGCCGAGATCGACGTGGCCGGTGCCATCGGCGTGTCGGTGGCGATGGAGACGAACAACCTCAAGATCAACATCCAGGGCAACGAGCAGCGAGATGCACCGGTCAACCGGGATGGCGCGAAGCTGAACAACAGCGACGTCTGGCTGGACGTGCGGGATCTGGTCTATGTTCCTGCCGGTACGGGCGACAACGAGAACGCGCGCTGGTACACGGCGGGCGGCCTGCTGGAAGTGGGGGGCTACCTGGGCACCCGTGCGGTCCCCGTCAGCCATTGGCTGGCCCAGGGCGGCATGGTCCGCTTCGAGGGCGGCGAGGTCGTCACGCAGGGCGGCTCCAGCATCAACCTGTCGGGCGGCACGCTGGACGTGCAGGACGGCACGCTGCGCCAGACCTGGCTGAAGGGATCGGATGGCAGGCTGTACACCGCTGACCGCGCCCCCGGCGACCTGCTGTACGACGGCATCTATCGGGGGTATGAAGTCACCTCCGAGCGTTGGGGCCAGACGCGGCGGTACTACGACGCGCTGATGGCGCCGACGAGCCGCAAGGAAGCGGGCTACACGGTGGGGCGTGATGCGGGAGCATTGGTGATCTCGACCAAGAACGCCGTGCTGGAAGGGCAGCTCATCGGTGAGACGTATCAGGGCGCACGTCAGACGGGTGCGCCGCAAGCGGGGGTGGACGGCTATCAGCAGTCGCACACCGCCCAGGCACGCGGTGGCCAACTGGTGGTGGGCAGCTATCTGCCGTTTTATGGGCTGGCGAACAAGGAACTGAAGTACGTCCTCAATGCTTCAGCCAACACGGTGCAGGAAGTCTTGCTGGGTGCGAATCCTGACCGAATCGCGCAAGGCATCGACCTGACGGAAGCTCTGCCCGCTGACCGCCAGGGCAAGCTGATCCTCGATACTGCGCAGTTGAACGGCTTCCAGCTCGGCGCGGTACGTATCGCTGCCCAAGGCGGCATCACGGTCGATGCAGCACTCACGACTGCCAACGGCGGCGAGATCACGCTCTACGGCCCCAGCATCGACGTGAACGCCGACCTCGTCAGCCGAGCCGGCACGATCAACCTGGGCAATGTGCAGACCGCCCCGAACGCAGGGCGGCTGGAGGACGTCGCGCTGGCCGCGCTGGCCGGCAAGCCCGTGCACCTGGATGTGGCCGAAGGCGTACGCCTGGACGCGCGCGGCCTGTGGACCAACCAGTTCCAAGACCTGTTGGATATCGAGAACACCGCCTACCGCAACGGCGGACGGGTGAGCCTGCGCGGCACGGGCAACGTCAACGTGGCCGAAGGCAGCGTCATCGACGTGTCCTCGGGCGGCGTGCTGACGCAGAAGGGCACGCTCACGGGCGGCAAGGGCGGCAGCGTGACGCTGGCGGCCAATGCCATGAACACCACGCTGACGGCGCAGGGCGGCGAGCTCGCATTGCAAGGCCAGATCCACGGCTACGGCGTCACGGGCGGCGGCACGCTGTCGATCACCAGCGGTGGCGCCATCGTGCTGGGCGGTGAACAACACACTGCCCAAGACGCCAACGCCCTGTGGCTGGCCCCGGAAACCTTCCAGCAAGGCTTTGCGCAATACACGGTGAACGGCCACGGCGGCGTGACGGTTGCCGAGGGCGCGGCCATCGACGTGGCGATGCTGGTCTACCGCAAGACCCAGGAAGCCAGCGACATGCCAGCTTCGGGCGCCGCGCCCGACACGGCGCTGTCGCTGTGGACGCCGCCGCTCTACCAGGAAGATCCGGTCGAGGCCGTGCTGACGCAACGCGCAGGCGCAAGCATCGCGCTGTACTCGGACCGCAACAGCGTGGGCAAGGTCATCGAGGTCAAGGAGGGCGCACGCATCTCCGTCGACCCGGGCCAGTCCATCACGCTGCGCGGCGCGGACCAGATGACGGTGCTGGGCAGTCTGGTTGCGCCGGGCGGCACGATCTCCCTCAACGACGTGCGCCTGGCCGAAACGCCTTTCAATGGGACCGCCAACCCGAAGTCCGTGTGGATCGGCGAGCACGCTGTGCTGGATGTGGCGGGCCGCAGCCACGTCGCCGTGGATCGCACTGGCGCACGTTACGGCATCGTGCATGCGGGGGGCAGCATCGCGCTGGGCGGCAGTCTGAACTGGGAAACCGGTGAATACCTGGAATTGGGTGATCGCTACATGGATCGCCACCTGATCATCCGTCCCGGCGCCTTGCTGGATGCATCAGGCACCCAGGCGACGCTGGATCTGGCCGGCCGGGGCGCCACCGTGGTGGCATCCGACGGCGGCAGCATCGTGCTGGCCTCGGCCAACAGCCTGCATCTGGATGGGACGTTCCTTGCGGCGTCTGGCGGGCGCCATGCCGCGGGAGGCACGCTTGGCATTGCCTTGGGCGGCGCCTATTACGAGCGGGCAGGGGTGGCGCCCGAGGTGCTGGCCGCGCGCGCGCTGTTGCTCTCGCAATACCAGGAAGCCAGCGCCTTGCGTGCGGATCTCTTGCCTGGCGAGGCCGATACAGGCCTGGTCTATGGCGTGGGTCGCCTGGGCGTCGATCGCATCACGGCGGGTGGCTTCGGCAACCTGTCCATCCTCGCGCCCATCCTGGCCACGGGCGATATCGATCTCTCGCTGTCGCAGAGCCTGCGCCTTGCCGCGCCGCTGCTGATGGATAACGGGGTTGCGGCGGGCGGCGCCCTGCGTATCGCCGCGCCCTATATCCTGCTGGACACCACGATGATCCGTCAGCACAGCGGCGGCGATTTCTATCGCGAGCCGGATGCCTTGCGGGTGGACAGGCTGGATCGCAACCATCGTCTCACGGTCCAGGGCAATCTCATCGATGTGCGCGGCTGGCGCAATTTCCATCATTTCGAAGACGTGGCGCTGGAGAGCCGAGGCGACGTGCGCCTGCTCAAGGGGCCGCCCACGGGGGTGTCCTATCCGACCCAGTTGTCCGCGCCCAACCGCCTGGTGATCACGGCGGCGCAGATCTATCCCGCCACGGGCGCCGTGGCGCGGATCATGGCCGGCCGCTACGCGCCGTCCGTGGGGGCCGAGATCATGAATCCCGATGCCGCCTTGATCCTTCAACGCACGCCGGGCGAGTTGCCAGCCACGCCGCATGCCGTGTTCGGCAACCTCGTCCTGGATGCGCCGGTCATCGAGCAGGGCGGTGTGTTGCGCGCGCCGCTGGGACGTCTTGTGTTCCAGGGCCAGCTCGACAAGGCGCTGCAGGTGCATTTCCTGCCGGGCAGCCTGAGCTCCGTCAGCGGCGCCGGGCTCGTCATGCCTTATGGCGGGACGGCCGATGGCATCCAGTATCTTTATGATGGCGCGCCCATCACACCGGCCTTCGTGGGCGGCGATGCGGCGCCTTTGTCGCGGCGCGAGATTTCCATCGACGCGGTGTCGGTGTCGGTGGCACCGGGCGCGGTGCTGGATCTTTCTGGCGGCGGCGACCTGCGCGGCGCAGGCTTCGTGAATGGCCGGGGCGGTTCGGTCGACGTGCTTCAGCATGCGTTCGCGGACAGCAACCCTGCCCATGGCTTCAGTGCGTCGGGCAACGCGGTCTATGCCATCGTGCCGGCGTATGCCAGCGCCTATGCCCCCGCCGGCGGCGAGCGCGGGGCAGGCATGCCGGCGCTGGGCCGACAGCTCACGCTTGAACACGGCCTGCCTGGCCTGCCCGCCGGGACCTATACCCTCCTGCCGTCGCACTATGCCTTGCTGCCTGGCGCGTTCCGGGTGGAGCTCGGGCAGACGGCCACCACGTTGCAGGGTGGTCCCGTACGCACACGTGCCGGCTCCTGGACCACGAGCGGTCGCTTGGGATCGGGAGATGCGGGACAGCGCAATGCGCTCGGCAACAGTGTGCTGCTGACGCCGGCGGATGTGGTGCGTCAGCATTCGCATTACAACGAAATGTCGTATGCCGGCTTCCTGGTGTCGGAGGCGGCCCGCATCGGCGTGCCGCGGGCGATGCTCCCCGCCGACGCCGGCATCCTGCGGTTGGGCCTCACGCGTGGCGCCGGCATCGGCGACACGCCGGCCCTGGCCTTCCAGGGTGAGACGCGCTTTGCGCCGGCGCCCGACAGCGTTGGCCTGGGTGGCACCCTGTCGCTTGCCGGCCCCGCAGGCGGCCTGGAAATTCTTGCCGAGGGGCAGGCACCCAGCCTGGGCGCCACGGCGGCGGCGGTGACCGCCGATGCCCTCAACGCCTTCCAGCCCAGTCGCCTGCTGCTGGGGGGAACCGTCACGGGCACCTATGGCTCGGGACGTCAAACCTTCTATGCGGGCGGCTTGAACACCCTGCTCGTGCGCAGCGGCGCCACGCTGCATGCTCCCGAGATCCTGCTGCTGGCCGATGGTGGCGGACGAGGGATCGTCGTCGAGCAGGGTGCCGTGCTCGACACGGTCGGCCGCGGCAAGGCGGTCACCGATGCCGGCAATGGCTATTTCTACGACCCGGCCAACGCCGGCGTGCTGGGGCTGTCCAATGGCGTGTTCCATCTCGTCCCGCCGGGCTTGCAGAGCAGGACGTCGATCGACGTCGGTGCCTGCTTGAGCGTGTGCGCAGGGACGACGCGGCTCACCTCCGAAGGGACGCTGGGCGTGGCCACGGGTGGCGGCTTCTCGCTCGGCGACTCCCTGTCATACGGCACGCGCAACCTGCTGATGAGCGTCTCCGCCATCAACCTGGGGTCTTCGGCAGTGTTGGCCCAAATGGCCGCGGCGGGCGAATTGCCGCCCGGCCTGGCGTTGAACCAGGACGTGCTGACCTCGCTGCTGCGCGGCAACACGGCCTTGGGCACGCCCGCATTGGAAAGCCTGATCCTGAACGCAGGCGAATCGGTCAACGTCTTTGGCAGCGTGACCCTGGACACGCGCAATGTCTCGGGCCCGTCGTCGCTGCGGCGGCTGGTGTTGGGTGCGCCGGCGATCTATGGCTACGGCGCGGCAGGCGACGTCGCCACGTTCAGGACATCCGAGTTCGTCTGGGCGGGTTCGCTGGGCGCGGACCGCAGTGTCGATCCGGCGCTGGGCGAGGCGGTGCCCGCCGCCCCGGGCGGCGCCATCCTGGCGCGCCTGGGCAATGGCGAGCTTGCCATCGATGCGGATGCCATCCGTTTCGAGGCATCGCCCTACACGACGCCCACGTCGATGGTGCCGGCACAACGACTGGTGCTCGGTTTCTCCAGCCTGACGCTGAACGCTGCGCAGCAATTTGCCGCGCACGGTACGGGCGGCCTGGCGGTGCATCACCGGATCACCGGCTACGAGGCCGGCAAGGGGCATCAATACAGCGGCGGCGATGTCATCGTGCGCACGCCGGCCTTGACCGGTGCGGCGGGGTCGGTCATGGACATTCTTGCGGGTGGGTCGTTGACCGTGCAGGGCACCGGCGGCGTGCCTGTCGCGTCAGCGGCGCTGGGCGCCACGCTGAATCTCGCCGCGCAACGCATCCTGCTGGACGCGCCGGTGGTCTTGCCCTCGGGCAAGCTGACGCTGGACGCGCAGGAAGACATCACCCTGGGCGACGCCGCCCGCATCGACCTGGCCGGCCGGGAAATCGTGCTGTACGACCTCAAGCGCTACAGCGCCGGCGGCGACCTGGTGATGAAGAGCGCCGAGGGCAGCATCACGCAGGCGGCGGGCTCGGTCATCGATCTGTCGGCGCGGTTCAACCGTGGCGGCCGCCTGCAAGCCACGGCACTGGGCGCCTCGGCGGGCCACATGGATCTGGCAGGCACGATCCTGGGCGGCGCCAGCGGCCTGTACGACGCGGGCGGCACCTATGTGCCCCATGACGCTGCGGAGGTCACGCTGCGCGCGCAGACGCTGGCCGATTTCGCGGGCCTGAACACGCGCCTGAACACGGGCGAGGTCTTCGGCGCGCGGCGCTTCCAGGTGAAGCAGGGCGACCTGGCGGTGGGCGACGAAGTGCGCGCCCGCCACGTGGAGATCGTGGCCGATGGCGGCGATCTGACCGTGAATGGCAGGATCGATGCCAGCGGCGTGCAGGTGGGCAGCATTTATCTGGCGGCCCAGCAGAACCTGAGCATCAACGGCCTGCTCGACGCGCACGGCACGCACCTGCGCCGCGACAGCCACGGCAAGATCATCGACAGTCCGAACCGGGCCATCATCGACCTGACGTCGCGCCAGGGCACGCTGACGCTGGGCGACGCAGCCGTTTTCGACCTGCGCGCAGGTACCTTGCAACCCACGTTGCACGACGGTGTCGCGCGCGGCACGCTGGACCTGAACGTGCGCCGCACGGGTGGCGGCAGTGAACGCGGTGCCTTGGCGGGCGCCGGCGATGGCGCCAACGGTGTGGCCCTGCTTGTGGCCGGGGCCCCCGTGATCCAGGGCGCGAAGACGGTAGCCGTCAATGCCTTCCGGCGTTATACGGATGCCCCCCTGGCCGACAAGCCCGACGTGACGGGCAAGACGCCGCAACTGATTTCGCAGGACTATCTCGGCACCGAGACCACGGGCATCCACAAGGAAAGCCTGGCATTCATGCGTTTGGCCAAGGACAACGGCACGCTGACCGATACGTTGGCCCGCCTGAACGCGCACCTGCGCCCCGGCGTGGAAATTGCCAGCGCCACGGCCGACGGCGACCTGACTGTGGTGGGCGACCTGGACCTGTCGGGCTATCGCTATGGCCCGGCTGCCGATCCGGCCCGTCGCGGTTTCGGCGAACCCGGCGTGCTGCTGCTGCGCGCAGGCGGCAACCTGAATGTCCACGGCAGCATCAACGACGGCTTCGCGCCGCCGCCGGACACGCCGGACGATGGCGGCTGGCTGCTGACCGAAGGCCGCTACAACAGCTACACCGACACGCCGCAGACGCCTTTCGGCGGCGATATCGTCATTCCCATCGATGGCGTGACGCTGGACACAGGGACCCTGTTCCCCGCTGGCCGTGCGCTGAACTACGACCTGCCGGCGCGAGGCACGACCTTGCCCGCGGGAACGGAGTTGCCGGTGGCAATGACGCTCAATGGCACGCTCGGCCTGCCGGCGGGGCTGGTGCTGACCGGCGAGGTCGTCACGCAGGCAGGGGTCGTGTTTGCTGCCGGGACGGTGCTCGACGCGCCCTTGGAACTGGGCGCCAACGCACAACTGGGCACCGGATTCCGCTTGCGCAGCCCCGCCGCAGTCAAGGACTTCACCTGGCCGAGCGGTGTGACGCTGCCTGTCGCCATGGCCGCCCGCGCGCCGATCGCGCTGGCACGCGGCGCCCTGATCCCTTCCCAAACCAAGGTCGAGCTGCCGGGTGACGCGCCGGTCAACCTGCGGCCGGTGGGCCCGGATGGCAAGCAGGGCGCGAATTGGGCGCTCGCGCCCATGCTGGAGGCCGGCGCCTCGTCGTGGCGCATCAACCTGGTTGCCGGCGCCGACCTCGAGTCGGCGGACACGCGGGCGTTGAATGTTCTGGGAGAGGGTGACATCGTGCTGGCCGACACCCACCACGGCATGCGCGGCACGTATACCCTGCGTCAGCCAGGGGGGGGCGGTGGCGGGGGTGGCTTGCGCCTGACGCCGGCCTTCGCGGCTGACTACGGCATGCCGGAACTGGCCGGCATGACCTATGCCGAGGCGGATGCCTGGCTGCTGGCAGAGCACGGGTTCGGCTGGGGCGACATGATCGGCGCGCCGTTCGAGACGATCTGCGCGACTGCCGGGTATTGCGTGGCGGGCAGCGGCGGCGGTCCACGCCTGACGCCGGCCTTCGCGGCTGACTACGGCATGCCGGAGCTGGCCGGCAAGACCTATGCCGAGGCCGACGCCTGGCTGCTGGCGGAGCACGGGTTCGGCTGGGGAGACATGATCGGCGCGCCGTTCGAGACGATCTGCGCGACGACAGGCTACTGCACCCCGGGCGATGATTCCGGCGGCGGTCCCAGCGAGCCGGCGAAGCCCGAGTACGAATATCAATACCAATTGGGCGCACCCGCCTTCAGCGTGCTGCGTACCGGCACCGGCGACCTGTCGCTGTCGGCGGCACGCGATGTGGGGATGATGTCGGTCTATGGCGTCTATACCGCGGGCACGCACACGTCCCTGGGCAGCGTCGACGGCCGCTACAACCTGCCGCCTGGCGGCGCGACGGAAGGAGAGGTCTCGCTGGGGCATTACCACGACAGCGGCTTCGGCACGGCGGTGAACGCCGCCTATCAAGCGTGGTACCCCGACTTCGGCGGCAACCTTGCCGTGGCCGCGGGCCGTGATATCTATGGCGACATCTGGGGCGCCGCCGCGCGCAATGGCAAGCCGCAGTCGGATGCCGAGGAAGACACGGCACGCTACGCCAGCAATGCGGTGGGCAACTGGCTGTGGCGCCAGGGCAACCAGGACACGCCGGGCGTGCAAGACATCGCCACCAGTTGGTGGATCAACTTCGGCACCTATGTCAACAACAGCCTGAACAACGCCGGCCAGTCGCCGCGTCTGGTAGGGTTCACGGGCTTCGGCACCCTGGGGGGCGGCAATCTTGCCCTGCAGGCAGGCCGTGATGCTGGCGTGCGCGAAGGGCGCGGGGATGTCGTGCTTTATCTCAACAATGCCTCCCCACGCTCGCAAGGCCTGGTGGCGGCGGTAAGCAGCACGGGCAGGGTGGTCGATGGCGAGCTGGTGCTGACCGGTGGCGGGGACCTGGATCTGCGTATCGGGAGCAGCCTGAATCCCTCGTTGCGCGCTACCCAGCAGAACGCCATCAGCACGAGCAAGCGCAACGGCGGCTCTGTCGACAACCTGGACCTGAACGGCGTGCTGACCAACCTGCGCGGCAGCCTGACGGTGTCGGCCGGCAGGGTGGGAGGCGTGTCCCTGAACTATGGCGATGGCGGCGGCGTGCGTGCCGCGGATCCCTTCGCGGTCGGCGGCGGACGCGCGCTGGGCGGGCCGGTGCTCATGCTGGGCGATGCATCGGCATGGCTGGATACGCGCGGTGACCTGGTGTTGGGCGCGGCCAGCGATCCTGGCCGGGCGCGTGTGCCGAATACCACGCCTTATCGTGTGTCGGGCGAGGACAAGGACACGCCGGGCGGCGGCCAAAGCTGGTTCTCGCTGTGGACACCTGCCACATCGATCAACCTGATGTCGGCGGGGGGCAACCTTGCGCCCATCGCCAGCCACAGCGCCGAGCAGATCGGCGACAACGTCTGGCAGGAAAGCACGCACCCTACCCAGGCCAATGGGAACACCTACTTCATCTATCCGTCCATCCTGCGCGCGGTGGCGGCCGATGGGAACATCGTCCTGCCGGCGACGCCCACCAGCGTCAGCGGACGCCGGACGCTTCTGCTTGCCCCGTCCACGGCAGGGCAGCTGGAGCTGTTGGCGTCGGAGTCGATCCTGGCCCAGGGGGCGCTCAACGTGTCGATGTCGGGCGCGGATACGCCGCTTGCCAGCCCGTCGCGGCCCGGCTTCACGATAGGCCCGCTGTACGAGTCGCAGCAGATCACCAATGCGTCTTGGGAGGGCGTGCGCAGCGTGTCGGGCGATGCCTTCCCGCTCTTCGCCTTCGGCCCCAATACGCCGCTGGAGGTTTCCTTGCATGCCGGCGACGGCACGCCGGCACGGTTCTACGCCGTCAGGGGCGATGTGGTGGGGCTGAAGACCGGTGGCATGACGGACATGAGCAACAGTCTCTACGGTCGCCGGTCCCGCGACATCGACAACTGGTTCGAAGCCGCAACGCCGGTGTCGGTGCGGGCGGGCCAGGACATCCTGGACTTCCAGGGCGTGGCCTTGCACAACGACACCAGCGATGTGTCCTGGATCCAGGCGGGCCGAGACATCATCCATGCGGATTTCAAGGTGGCGGGCCCGGGCATGGTCGTGATGCAGTCCGCCCGCCAGTTCCGCCAGGACGACGTGGCCAGCGTGACGAGCCTGGGTGGGCTGGTGCGCGGGGATACGCGCCCCGGCGCGAGCATTGCCGTGCTGGCCGGTGTCGGCGCCGCCGGTCCGGACTACGCGGGTTTCCTGGCGCGCTACCTGGATGCGGGCAATCTGCTGCGCACGGACGCGGGCGGCCTGGACGCGCAACCCGGCAAGGTGGCGCAGACCTACGGCGGCGAACTGACGCTGGCGGATTGGCTCAAGCGGGAATTCGGCTACACCGGGACCGAGTCCGAGGCGCCTGCCGAGTTGCTGCGCCAGCAGGCACTGCGTGATGCGGACACCGAGCAGCCCTACCGCAGCCTGGCCGAGGACTTCCGCCAGGAAAGCGAGCTGTACCTGGTGAACTGGCTGCGCACCTATCAGGCCTATGCAGGCAGCGATGCCGATGCCCGCGCCGCGCTGGACGCGCTGGCCCCGGCGCAGCAGGAGATCTACGCCCGCCAGGTGTACTTCGCCGAACTGAAGAAGGGCGGCCGCGAGTACAACGATGCGGACGGTCCGCGTTTCAACAGCTACCTGCGGGGTCGTCGTGCCATCGCGGCCTTCTTCCCCGAGCAGGACGCCAGCGTTGCGCCGGTCACGTACGAAGGCGACTTCACGATGTACGGCGGCGCGGGCCTGCGCACCCACTTCGGCGGCGGCATCCAGCTGCTGACCCCGGGCGGGCGCCAGGTGGTGGGCGTGGAAGGCGAAGCGCCGCCGTCCTCGGCCGGCGTGGTCACCCAGGGCGCGGGCGACATCCAGCTGTACGCCCAGGACAGCATCCTGCTGGGCCAGAGCCGCATCATGACGACCTTCGGCGGCCACATCCTGGCGTGGTCATCGCAAGGCGACATCAACGCGGGCCGAGGCGCCAAGACCACGGTGGTCTACACGCCGCCGCGTCGGGTCTACGACTCGGTGGGCAACGTGACGCTGGCGCCGACCGTGCCGTCCACCGGCGCCGGTATCGCCACGCTGGCGCCGATCGCCGAGGTGCCGGCGGGCGACGTGGACCTGCTGGCGCCGCTGGGCACCATCGACGCGGGCGAAGCGGGTATCCGGGTGTCGGGCAACGTGAACATCGCGGCGCTGCAGGTGGTGAACGCAGCCAACATCCAGGTCAAGGGCGAGGCTACCGGTATTCCGGTAGTGGCGGCGGTGAACGTGGGGGCGCTGACCAGTGCCAGTGCAGCGGCATCGTCCGCCGCCGACGCGGCCCAGGAGTCCGTGGCCCGTTCACGCGCCGCCGCCCGCCAAAGCCTGCCGTCGATCATCAGCGTGCAGATCCTGGGCTTCGGCGACGAGGGTGGGGCGCTCGATTCTTCGGCGCAGCCCCACCGTCCGCAGCAAGGCGCAGCCGCCCCCGATCTGCGGTCCGCCGCGCAGGCGGGCTCGGCAAACTATCGGGCTGACAGCCTGGTGCAGGTCATGGGGGCAGGGCAGGTGTCGCCGGAGCAGGCGTCCCGGCTGACGCCGGCGGAACGCGCCCACTTCGGGCTGTAAGGCAACAGGCTCTCCAGCACCTCCCCGCGTCTTCAAGCAAGACGCGGGGAGCGCAGGGCGATCAAAGCCAGCGTTCGAACAGGCGCGAGAAGCCTTCCATGAAGCGGTCACCCACAGCACGCGCGCGCCATTGCTCCAGCGTGACGCGCTCGGCGGCCTGCTGGTCCTGCTCGAACAGCGTTTCCATTTCCTTGGCGAAGCTGGTGCCCAGGATCACCGCGTTGATCTCGTGGTTCAGCGCGAAGCTGCGCCAGTCCAGATTGCTGGAGCCCACCGTCGACCACACGCCGTCGATCACGATGGTCTTGGCATGCAGCAGGGCATCCTTGCGTTCATACAACTGGACGCCGGATTCCAGCAGCGGCGTGTAGTGCGAGCGGCCGGCGTGGAAGACCAGCTTCGAATCGGTGAAGCCAGGCAGGATCAGCCGCACGTCCACCCCGCGCTGGGAGGCTTCCTGCAGCGCCTGCACGAACGCCGGGTCCGGCACGAAATAGGCCATCGTGATCCAGATGCGCTTCTGTGCGCTTTGCAGCGCCGACATCAGCGTCAGGTACACCGTGTAGCCATCTTCCTCGCCGGGCTGGTTGGCCAGGATGCGCACCGTCAGGTCACCCGCTGCCGACGCGGCGCCCAGCGTCTGGCGCTGCGCGATGGGCGGGCCCTTCTGTTCGTTCCAACCTTCCAGGAATACTTCCTCGATGCGCTGCACCGCCGGGCCGCGTATTTCCACGTGCGTGTCGCGCCAGGGCGCGTCGTCGGCCCCTTTCGCTTCCTGCGAGTCGCGCTTGCCCAGCAGGGAAGACGAGGCGTAAACCCCGCTCACATTGATCCCGCCCAGGAAGCCCACGCGGCCATCCGTGACCAGGATCTTGCGGTGGCTGCGCTCGTTCACCGACCAGCCGGCCTTGGCCGACAGCGGATTCAAGGGATTGAATACCACTACCTGCACCCCGGCATCGCGCATGCGCGCGAACATCTTCTCGCTGGCCGTCAGCGTGCCGATGGCATCGACCATCAGCGCCACGTCCAGGCCGGCGCGCGCGCGTTCGATCAACAGGTCGGCGAACAGGTTGCCGATCTCGTCGTCATCGAAGATATAGGTTTCCAGGCGGATCGAATGCCGCGCCGCGCGGATCGCCTGTTGCATGGCCTTGTAGGTGGCGGGGCCATCGGTCAGCAGCCGCACCGAATTGCGCGGCCACAGCGGCTGCGCGCTGACGGCTTCTTCCACCGCCATATGCAAGGCCAGGAAGTCATCCTGCTTGCTGCTGGTGGCATCGCGGACGATGTCACGCCCGCGCTGGTAGCCTTCCTGGCCGGACTCCCGCGCCGCCTGGACCTGCGCGCGCTGCTCGGCCAGGACCTCCGGTCCTGGCACGGAGGCGCAATGGGTCAGCAGCGCGCAGGCGCCCGCCGCCGCCAACCCTCGCAGCGCATTCACATTCAGCGCACTGCGATGCGGTTGTCCACGCCGGTCAGGCCGGGCGACTGGGCGATGGCCGCCTCGATGTCCTCGCGCACGTGGGCCTCGGCGACGCTGCCGGTCAACACCGCGCGGCCACCTTCCACGCTCACGTTCAGGTCGTGGGCATCGAGGAAAGGGCCACCCTCCGCCAGCCGGGCGCGCACATCCTCGATCAGTTTCACGTCGCTGTCGGTCGGCGCATTGCGGGCCTCTTCGGCGGCGTCGGGCGCGAGCGGGTGGTGCTCGAACTTGCCCTCGTCATAACTGCCCTGGTAACCACCCTGGCCGGGCTTCTGATAGCCGCCGTGCTTCAGGTCGCTGGCCGTGCCTTCTTCCTTGAACTCCTGGGTGAAGGCACCGGGGCCTTCGTTTTCCTTGCGCTGCTTGTCCTGGTCGGCGCTTTCCGGGTTTTTCTTGAGCGTGCTCATGGTGATTCTCCTGTCGGAATGGGGAAGTGCCGTACTGATTCGTGCGGATCATTTACCCGCAAGCGGGTGTCTAGCGCATGGGCGCCCCCGCGTTGGGCGGCGCGTCGCCAGCCGTCACCGGCTGCGGCGCCTCGACGGGATCGAAGTCCACCCAGCGGCCCTCGCGCCAGCGGCCCTGCGCCCGCTCCACGTCGGTGCCGCCCAGCTCGCGCAGCCTTTGGGCCACTTCCTGCTGTTGGCCTGCTTCGACGTGCACGGCCAGCAGGACGCCTGCCGGGCGGACCTTCGCAGGGGACGTTTCGCCAGCCATCGCGGGAAAGGCTGCCTTGCCGCGGCCCGCCAGCAGCAACGCCCCGGCGAATGCCCCAAGGTAGGCACCCAGGGCGCCACCCACCACCAGGCCCCAGCCCGCGCCGCCAAAGAGCGCGAGCAAGCCGGCGCCGATCGCGGCACCCACGGCCCCGCAAAGGGCCGCACCGCTCCACGCGCCTTTCTGTGCGCCTTTCGCATCTGGATCGGCCGCGCGGTCGCCGCCTACCGGGTAGCGGTCATGCGCCCCGGGCGGATTCACGAAAAAGATGTTGATGGCGTCCTCCGCCCAGCCTTGGGCGAAGAGCTTGCCGGCCGCCGCCTGGGCGGCATCGAAGGTCTCGAAGCGTGCTGCCACAATCAAGGACATGTCGGTCTCCTTGTGTCAGTGCCCGGCCCATTCGGGTGCCCATCGGGGGCCGCGCGACAGCAGGCGAGGCCGCGAGCCCCTCGCCGCCGCGCTGTCGGGCGTGTTCAGTAGCGCTTGCCCAGGCAGGCCGAGGCGGCCAGGCAGCCGATGACGATGCCGGCCACGGCCACCACGCCCACCGACTTCCACACATTGGCGTGCACGTAGTCGTCCGCGGCGCGCGCGGCCTGGCCGGTGCGGGCCAGGGCCACTTCTTCCCAGTCATGGGCGCGTTCACGGGCGTGAGCCAGTTGGCGCTTCAGTCGGGCGCGGGCGCTGTCGACTTCCTCGCCCGTGTGGGCGGCGGTCGAGCGCAGCAGGTCTTCCGTGCTCGAAAGCAGGTCGCGGAAGCTGCGTTCCATGTTGTCACGATGACGGGCGGGCTTGTTGCGATGAAGGCTGAACATATCGTGGCTCCTTTGAGAAGTTCTGAAGTCCGGAGAATGTGTTCATTGTGCCGATCACCGCCCTGCGGGGGCTGTGCGGTTGGCTACGAGCCGTAAGCGCCCGTATCGCGCCGGCTTGGCCGGTGGCCGGGCCGGAATACGGACTTGATGAAAATCTGGAAAACCGTGCTAGAATCTTGGTCTTCGGTTTTCCGAAGGCGCATTAGCTCAGCCGGTTAGAGCGACGGAATCATAATCCGCAGGTCCCCTGTTCGAATCAGGGATGCGCCACCAGTATCCTCAAGGGCGCCCGCGTAAGCGGGCGCTTTTGTTTTGGGCATTGTGGGCATACTTGCCGGATCTCGCGGGCCGGAAGTTCGCCGGACGGCAGATTCAAACGCTCACTCTCTCTTTCGGAATTGTTTCTGCGGGTCCTGCCCTGTCCGCAACCGAGGGACGGAAACCGAGAGGCGGAGAGCGGTGCTGCAATTCCCTTCCTACCCACTGACAGACACGCCTCGGATGCATGGGGCAAGAGAAAAAACATGGACAAGCTTGAGCATTACACCGTCGACTGGGACCGAGGCAGCCCTGAGTGGGTCCAGGAACCCCTTCCCACCGGCGAGTGGGTGGACGTGGCCGAATGGAACGCCATGGTCAACACGGACGACGAGCACTACGAAACCCGTGTCCGCATCGTCGACGGCAAGGAAGTGAAATACGCCCTGACCATCGTCTGGTGGGATTGATCGCGGCACAAGCCCGCTCTCGCAGGGGAGTCTTGCAGGGCGGGCGCTGCCAGAAATGGCGGCCCGCTGGGCGGACTGCTCCTTTCAATGCCCCGCCTTCGAAAACAGATTGATCACCAGCACCCCGCTCACGATCAGCGCAATCCCCGCCACCGCCGCGCCATCCAGCTTCTGCCCATGCACCGCCCAGGCAGCCAGCGAAATCAACACCACGCCCACGCCCGACCAGATCGCATACGCGATCCCCGTCGGCACCGTCTTCAGCGTCAGCGACAACAGGTAGAACGACACGGCATAGCCCAGGACCGTGCCCACGCTCGGCCACAGGCGTGAAAACCCGTTCGAGGTCTTCAGCAAGGTCGTGGCCACCACTTCACAGGCGATCGCGCCGCCCAGCAAGACATACGGATTCATCGGTTCGCCTCCTCCTCGTCGTCGGCAAGCGTCCGCAGCGCGCGCGCCAGCGAGGCGCGTTCGGTGTCGGACAGGGAATAGGTGCCCAGCGTCTCGGACAGCCACAGGCCGTCCGCCGCCAGGCGGGCAATGAGCTTGTTCGTGTTCGTTCCTTCCCTCGCGCGGTCCGACGCCACCCATGCCGACCAGCGTTGCGCGACGCGGTGCTCGGCTGCGGAGGCGGCCAGCAGGGCGCGCCACAGCTCGGCGGGCGCCGGGTCGGTGGCCAGTGCCAGCGTGGCTTCCACATAGCGGCCGGCTGGCGAGCGGGCCGTCGTGCAGTCGGCCAACTGGCGTTCGAACTTGGCCAGCAGATCGTCGTAGATCGCCTGCACCAGCGCGTCGCGCGTCGGGAAGTGGTGCTGGACCGCGCCCTTGGTGACGTCCGCCAGCGCGGCGACCTTGCCGATGGAGACGGCGTCTCCCTGGGCGAGCAGCGCGGCGCCGGCCGCCAGCAGGCGGGCGCGCACGAGGTGGGGTTGCTTTGGGCGATGGATGTCCGCGCGCATGGGCGGCAGCATAACATTACGGTCGTAATGTTCGCGGAAAGGGTGCGCCCATCCAGATGGATATCCTCCGCGTCCGAGCCGGGAGGAATGACCGAAGGGCACCGAGGATGCGTAACTGGACGTTTCCTCTCTTAGCTCCGCATGATGAATCTTTTATGACAACTTGCACTTTTGCCGGCGCCCAACCGTCTAGTAAGCAAGGAACAACAAGAAAACCGGAATCACGGAGCCATGATGGCAGTAGTGCGCTTACTCGTTGGATTTTGCCTGGGCTGGTGCCCGGCGATGTGCCTGGGGCTCATCGCCGCGACGCTGGCCGGGGTGCCGGACACGGTCGTGGCCATCGCATTGCTGTGGCTGATCGTGCCCTGGCAATGCCGCCGCTACCTGCGCACCAACACGCGCCCCCCCACGCGCGCCGAGCGCCGCGTCGCGCTGTCGGGCATGACGGCAGTGGTGGTGGGCGTGAATACCGCCCTCAGCCTCATGCTGCTGCCCAGCAGCCCGTTCCCTGCGCAGGATCTCGCCGCGCGCAACCTCTTGCTGGGCGGCGCCTGGCTGACCGTGCCGATGTACGCCGCGCTGCTGTGGCTCTTCATGCGCTCCGTCTGGGGCGCCGCGCCGCGCCGTGCGCCCGCCGCGCAGGCCGTGCGCGCCGCTCGCGACTCGGCGGCCATGATGGCGGTGGAAGTGCCGGTAGCCACGAACGGCCCCGATCACCTGCCGTCCGCCAGCGCCTGATCCGCTCACCCCGCGGCCTGATTGCAATCAGGCCGCCTGCTCGGCCTTCGCCGACGCCGCATGCATGCGTGACAGCGCATCCCCCAGGTCATAGGCGGGTGCAAAGCTGTCTGCGCGGGCCATGGGCCATGCCGCCCGATAGATCGTGTGGCGGAACTCCCCGCTCAGCAGTTCGCCAGGCATCAGATCGGGCACCAGCGCCGACAGCAGCCGCACTTCGCCATCCGACACGCGCCGTGCGATGTGGTGCGGGCGCAATGCCGAAGGATGCGAGATCCCGGCGGCCGACAGCAGTTCGGCCAGCGCGTGCAGCGTGTTGCGATGGAAGTTCGCCACGCGCCGTGACTTGTCGGGCACGACCAGCGCGCGCTGGCGCAGCGGATCCTGCGTGGCGACGCCTGTCGGGCATTTGTCGGTGTGGCAGGCCTGCGCCTGGATGCAACCGATGGCAAACATGAAGCCGCGCGCCGCGTTGCACCAGTCTGCGCCCAGCGCCAGCGTGCGTGCCACGTCGAAAGCCGAGATGATCTTGCCCGAGGCGCCGATCTTCACGCGGTCGCGCAAGCCCACGCCCACCAGGGTGTTGTGCACCAGGCGCAGCGCCTCGCGCAGGGGCGTGCCGACGTGGTCGACGAATTCGACGGGCGCGGCGCCGGTGCCGCCTTCGCCGCCGTCGACCACGACGAAGTCCGGCGAGATGCCGGTCTCCAGCATGGCCTTGGTGATGGCGAACCATTCCCAGGGGTGTCCCACGCAGAACTTGATGCCCACGGGCTTGCCGCCCGACAGGCGGCGCAGCCTGGCCACGAAGTGCATGAGCTCGATCGGCGTGCGGAAGGCGCCGTGGGCCGACGGTGAATTGCAGTCCTGCCAGGGTTTCACGCCGCGTGCTTCCGCGATCTCAGGCGTGACCTTCGGGCCGGGCAGGATGCCGCCGTGGCCGGGCTTGGCGCCCTGGGACAGCTTGATCTCGATCATCCTCACCTGCGGCAGCGTGGCGTTGCGCGCGAAGGCCTCGTCGGAAAAGCCGCCGTGCTCGTCGCGGCAGCCGAAATAGCCCGAGCCGATGTTCCAGACCAGGTCGCCGCCGGGCGTGCGATGGTGCACGCTGATGCCGCCCTCGCCGGTGTCGTGGGCGAAGCCGCCCTGGCGCGCGCCTTCGTTCAGCGCGTGGATGGCGTTGCCAGACAGCGCGCCGAAGCTCATGGCCGAAATGTTCAGCACCGACATGGCATAGGGCTGGGTACAGTCCGGGCCGCCCACCGTCACGCGGAAGTCGCTGTCGGTGACCTGCGTGGGCGACATCGAATGGTTGATCCATTCATAGCCGTCGCCGTACACGTCATGCTGCGTGCCGAAAGGACGCTTGTCGATTTCCTGCTTGGCACGCTGGTACACCAGCGAGCGTTGCGCGCGGGAGAACGGCGCGGCGTTGGTGTCGTCCTCCAGGAAATACTGGCGGATCTCGGGCCGGATCAATTCGAAGAGAAAGCGCAGGTTGCCCAGCACCGGATAGTTGCGGCGGATGGCGTGGCGCGTCTGTGCCAGGTCGTACAGGCCCAGCAGCAGCAAGGCGGTACAGGGCAGGGCGAGCCACAGCCAACCCAGGCCGTGGCCGATCAGCAACCAACCGGCCAGCGTGCCCAGCGCGACGAGCGCCAGGGTGGCATAGCGGGGGACCAGGACATTCATCGTCATTTCTCCTAGGCGTGCCTTGCTGTTCAGGACGGCGGGCAGCCCGGCTGGCCAGGCCCCGCGTCGCGTGCCAGCGTATCGTCCCTGTCTGACAGGAGCAAGCGCGGCGGGCGATAATGCGGGGCCCATCCGACCCGGAGCCTTCATTTCCATGCCGCAAGCCCTTCCTCCCCGCATCGTCCTTGGCACCTGGGACCGGCTGCGCGATGACGCCTATGGCGTGCGCCACGAGGTCTTCGTGCTGGAGCAGGCGGTGCCGGCCGACATCGAGCTGGATGACATGGATGCGGTGTCCGTCCATGCCGTGGCCTACGGCGCGAACGGCGAGCCGCTGGGCACGGGCCGCCTGCTGCCGGACGGCCACATCGGCCGCATGGCGGTGCGACGCGCCGCGCGTGGCCTGGGTGTCGGTGGCCTGATCCTGGACGCGCTCATCGAAGAGGGAAGGGGGCTGGCCCACCGGAAGCTGGCGCTGCATGCGCAGACCCACGCGCAGGGGTTCTACGAGGCCCACGGCTTCCAGGCCGAAGGCGAGGTCTTCGAGGAAGCAGGCATCGATCACGTGCTGATGGTGCGTGACCTGTAGGCGGGCGGCTCAGGCCGACGGGCGGGGGGGCTCCGAGGCGCTCTGGGCGGCGACCGCTGCCGCGGCGGCTGCCACCGAGGGAGCGGCCGCCAGATCGTCGAACAGTCCTTCCCGGTCGGCCCAGCGTTCCTTGATCAGCAGGATCTCGGGCAGGCAGCCCAGGAACAGCTCCGCCAGCACAGGGTCGAAATGCTTGCCGCCTTCGCGGCGGATCAGGTCCAGTGCCTCTTCCAGCGGCCAGGCCGGCTTGTAGGGGCGGGCGCTGGTCAGGGCGTCGAAGACGTCGGCGATGGCGACGATACGCGCCACGTGCGGAATCTCCTCCCCGCGCAGGCCTTGCGGGTAGCCCGTGCCATCCCATTTCTCATGGTGGTGCAGCGCAATCGTGCGGGCCAGCCGCAGCAGGCCCGTCTCGTGTTCGCCGATGATGCGCGCGCCGATTTCCGCATGACGGCGCATGATGTCCCATTCGGGGCCCGTCAGCTTGCCGGGCTTCTGCAGGATGGCGTCGGGAATGCCGATCTTGCCCACGTCGTGCATGGGGGCCGCGTGCAGCACGTCCTCGGCCTGGGCGGCGGTGTAGCCCGCCGCCAGGGCCAGCCGGTGGGCATAGTGGCTCATGCGCACCACGTGCATGCCGGTTTCGTTGTCCTTGTACTCGGAGGCCATGCCCAGGCATTGCACGATCTGCAGCCGGGTGTTGCGCAGCACGTCGAGCTGTACCAGCGACAGGTGGGTGCGCACGCGCGCCTTGACGATGGCGGGGCTGAACGGCTTCGTGATGTAGTCCACGGCGCCCAGCGCGAAACCGCGTTCCTCGTGCGCGTCGCCGGTCAGCGCCGTGACGAAGATGACGGGAATGCCGGCGGTGGCGGGGTCTGCCTTCAGGGCCTGGCAGACGTCATAGCCCGAGGTGTCCGGCATCATGATGTCCAGCAGGACCAGGTCGGGCAGCTCGGCACGCGCCAGCGCCAGCGCCTTGTTGCCGTTCTTGGCGAACAGCAGGCGGTAGTCCTGCTGCAGGGTGTGGTTCAGCACCTGCAGGTTGATGGGTTCGTCGTCCACCAGCAGCAGGGTCTGGCGCGTGTCTCGCAACTGGGTCATGGCGAGTCCTTGTCGTCGCGGTCCAGCCGGTCTTGTAGGGTGTGAAGCATTTTCCTGGCGTCGTCGAATTCGAAGCTGTCCAGGGCATCGCGCAGTGTATGGCAGAGCGCAGGTTCGCCGCTGGCGCGCAAGTGTTCGCAGACGGCTTCCAGCGCGGCATCGTTCAGTTCGCCCCGGTTCACGCAGTCCAGCAGCTCATCGACGCGGGCGCGCACTTCGGCGCGCGGAACGCAAGGGCTGGGAGGGGGTTGCTGCCGGGCCTCGGCCAGGGCTGGCGAGGCCTGCAGCGCGGCGCCGGCTTCGGCCAGCGCCTGCCGCAGCGCCTCGATGTGCAGGCCCAGGTCTTCGCGCTGCCCGCCGCGGATGCGCAGTTCCAGCTGGGCGGCGATGTCGGCCACGACGGTCATTCCCAGGTTGCCGGCGGCGCCGCGCAGGCCGTGCAGGCTTTCCAGCGCTTCGGCCCCGTCAGGCGAGATTTCGGTGTCCCTGGGCAGCGGATGGCGCTCGGGCTGCTGGGCGAGGAAGCCTTCGATGGCACGCGCCAACCGCGGGGCACTTCCCCACAGGGCGATGCCGGCGGGCCAGTCGATGGCCTTGCGGGTCGCCTGGCCCTGGGCTGACGGGTTGCGCGCGCCTTGGGCCGGCAGGCGTTCACCTGCCAGCACGCGTGCGATTTCCGCGATCAGGCGCGGTGCGTCCACCGGCTTGACCGCGAAGCCGTCCATGCCGGCCTGGCGCGCGGCGCGCCGGTCCGAATCCATGACGCTGGCCGTCAGCGCAATGATGGGCGTGGGCGCCAGGCCCTGCGCCTGTTCGCGTTGGCGGATGTGGCGGGCAGCATCCAGGCCGTCCGTGCCGGGCATGTGCACGTCCATCAGCACCACGTCGTAGCGTTGCTCGCCAAAGCGCGTGAGCGCTTCGTTGCCGTCCCGCGCCATGGTGATGCGATGGCCGCCGTCACGCAGGATCAGCGTCAGCAGTTCCAGGTTCTGCGGCACGTCATCGGCGGCGAGGATGCTGAGCGGCGGCAGCGGCATGCTGTCGCTGTCGGCGCGCGCGGGTTCCGGGGGGGCTCCAAGCCGCAGCGGCAACAGAACATGGAAGGTGCTGCCCAGGCCGATTTCGCTTTCCACGCGGATGGACCCGCCCATCAGTTCCACCAATTGGCGCACGATCGTCGTGCCCAGGCCGGTGCCGCCGAAGCGGCGGCTGATGGAGGCGTCGGCCTGCACGAAGGGTTCGAAGATCCTGTCGGCCTGCTCGGGGGTCATGCCGATGCCGGTGTCGCTGACCTGGATGTGCACCATGCCGTCCAGGGGGGCGAAGCGCAGCGTCACCTGGCCTTGCTCGGTGAACTTGAGCGCATTGCCCAGCAGGTTGGTCAGCACCTGCTGCAGCCGCAAGGGGTCGCCCTTGTAGAAGGGCGGCATGTCGGCGGGATAGTCCAGCGTCAGGGTCAGGTCGCGCGCCTGCGCACTCAGGCGCAGCGAGGCGATCACCTGTTCGGCCACCGCCTTCAGCGAGAAGTCCAGGCTCTCCAGCAGGAAGGTGCCGCGCTCGAGCTTGGTGGTGTCGAGAATATCGTTGAGCAGCGCCAGCAGCGAGCGCGCCGACTGGCGCACGGTATTCAGGTGGCTGCGCTGCAGCGCATTCATCTCGCTTTTCAGCAGCAGTTCGGTGAAGCCGATGATGGCGTTCATCGGTGTGCGGATTTCGTGGCTCATCGTGGCCAGGAAGGTGCTTTTGGCCGTGGCGGCCTGTTCCGCGCGCGCCGCCGTTACGCGCAGCGACGATTCCAGTTCCTTGCGCTGGGTGATGTCGCTGACGAAGCCCACGAAGAGCGCTTCGCCGGGCAGGTCGACCTGGCCCACCGCCAGGCGCATGGGAATCAGGCTGCCATCCTTGCGCAGGCCGGTCACTTCGCGGCCCGAGCCGATGATCTTGGCCTCGCCCGAGCGCAGGTAGTTGCTGAGATAGCTGTCGTGGCGCGACTGGTCGGGTTCCGGCATCAGCATCTTGATGTTGCGGCCGATGACCTCGCGCGCGTGCCAGCCGAAGAGGCGCTCGGCGGACGGATTGAAGGCCTGGATGATGCCGCGCCCGTCGATGGTCAGGATGCCGTCGACGGCTGTCTCCACGACGGCGCGCATGCGCGACTCGCTGTCCTCCATCTTCCGGTACAGCTGGCGATAGCGCAGCAGGCCGTTGGCCGCGGTGACGAACACCGTCAGCGTGATGGTGAAGGTGGACAGCATCACCGAGACGAAGGTGCTGTTGAACACCAGCGCGATCTGGGGCGTCTCGCTCATGCCGATGACGCGCGCTGCGGCCATGCCGGTGTAGTGCATGCCCGAGATCGCCAGGCCCATGACGGTGCCGGCCACGACCAGGCGCTGGGTTTGCGTGAGACGTGTGCGCAGCAGGCGGAAGCGGATCCAGAGCGAGAGGATGGCCAGGCCCACCGCCACCACCAACGAGAGTGCGAACATGATGGGGTCGTAGCGCAGTTGCGGCGCCATCTGCATGGCGGCCATGCCGCTGTAGTGCATGGTGCCGATGCCCGCGCCGACCAGCACGCCGCCCAGTATCAGGTGAGGGGTGGAAACGCGGGGGCGGGCGAGTATCTGCAGCGCGACCCACGATGCCGCCCAGCCTGGCAGGATGGAGAGCAGCGTGAGGCCGGGGTCGTATTGGACCGTGGTGCACAGTTCAAAGGACAGCATGCCGATGAAGTGCATGGTCCAGATGCCGCCGCCCAGCGCGAAGGAGCCCGTGCCGATGGCGATCTGGCGGTGCAGGGGGAGGTCGGAGGCGCGGGCGATGTGGGTGGTCTGCAGGGCCATGCTGGCGGAAAAGATCGCCACCAGGATGGAGAGTGCCACCAGCCACGAGTTATGCGTGCCGGCGACCTGCTGTAGCGCGTCGACCGACGAATCGAGGAAGAAGCCTTCCATTACCCACCTATGCGTTGTTCCTGTCGAGACACATGGCGCAAAGGCGCGTGCCTGACATTAACGGCACGCGCCGGCTGGTCTTTAGGTCCGTGGTCGAGTGCTGGCGAGCAGGAGGAGGGCCATGGCTGCCCTGAAGCCGCTCGCGGGGAAGCCAGCGAAGGCCGGACAACAAAAAACCCGCCATCGCGGGTTTCTGTCTGTGCAAGCGCCGTGAAGCGACCTGCGTGATGCTGTTTGGGTGGTGCCCAGGAGAGGACTCGAACCTCCACACCTTGCGGCACATGGACCTGAACCATGCGCGTCTACCAATTCCGCCACCTGGGCACTGCTGACTTGTTATTGCTAACGCATCACTTTACTGCTTGTTTTACTGCTTTGCTGCAACCAGGGCGATGAGGCCTGCCCGGTTTTTGCTGCTTTGCCTTACTGCTTGCTTTAGAATCTTGTGGTGCCCAGGAGAGGACTCGAACCTCCACACCTTGCGGCACATGGACCTGAACCATGCGCGTCTACCAATTCCGCCACCTGGGCTCTAAAGCAATCTGGTCTAGCTCTTCAGTCTAAGCGCTTTTTTCAGTCTAAGCGCTTCGGTCGTCCCGCCCTGAACTGCAGTGCTAAACTTCCGAAGCTGCGCATTATATAAGAGACTTTTCAATTTTGGCAAATCGATCGAACAGTAACGCAAACAGTAACAACAGAACCGCGTCGGTTTCGCCCGATCTCCCCCCCGACTTCGACCCTGACGTCCCCAGTCGCGAGGCCATCCTGGCCGCCTTGCGGGACGCCGGTGCCCCGCTCGAGCCGGCCGAACTGGCCGAGCGCATGAAACTGACCCGCCCGGGCACCTTGAAGGGCTTCGAGCGGCGCCTGAACGCCATGGAGCGTGACGGCCAGCTGATGCCCAACCGCAAGGGCGTGCTGCTGCTGGCGAACAAACTGGACTTCGTGCCCGGCAAGGTGCTGGGCCACCGCGACGGCTTCGGCTTCCTGGTGCGCGACGACGGCGCCGGTCCCGACATCTTCCTGTCGCCGCGTGAAATGCAGAAGGTGCTGCACGGCGACCGCGTGCTGGTGAAGCCCACCGGCGAATACCGCGGCAAGCCCGACGGGACCATCGTCGAGGTGATCGAGCGCCGCACCAACAAGCTGGTGGGCCGCTTCCTGAACGAGCGGGGCCTCTCCATCGTGGTGCCGGAAGACCAGCGCATCAAGCACGACATCCTGGTGCCGCCCGGTGAAACCGGCGATGCCCAGCATGGGCAGGTCGTCACCGTCGACATCATCGAGCAGCCCACCCGCCACAGCCAGCCGCTGGGCCGCGTGTCGCAGGTGCTGGGCGAGATCGACGATCCGGGCATGGAAATCGAGATCGCCGTGCGCAAGTTCGACGTGCCGGTCGATTTCTCGGAGGGCGCGCTGAAGCAGGCCGACCGTCTGCCCGATGTCGTGCGCAAGTCCGACCTGAAGGACCGCGTCGACCTGCGTGACGTGCCGTTCATCACCATCGACGGCGAGGACGCCCGCGACTTCGACGACGCGGTCTACTGCGAAGCCATCGAACTGGGCACCGGCTCGCGCAAGCGCCCGGCCTGGCGCCTGCTGGTGGCCATCGCCGACGTCAGCCACTACGTCCAGCCTGGCGACCACCTCGATGCCGACGCCGTCGAGCGCGGCACCAGCGTCTATTTCCCGCGCCGCGTCATTCCGATGCTGCCGGAAAAGCTGTCCAACGGCCTGTGCTCGCTGAATCCCGACGTCGACCGCCTGGTGCTGGTCTGCGACATGGTGATTCCCGCCTCGGGCGCCAAGGCCGGCACGATCACGGCCTACCAGTTCTACAACGCGGTCATCCACTCGCATGCCCGCACCACCTACACCCAGGTGTGGGGGGCGTTGCAGCAGCCCGAGGGTCCGGCGGCGCGTGCGCTGCCCGGCGTGTTGCCGCACGTGCAGGATCTGTATGAGCTCTATCAATTGCTGGCGCAATCGCGCCGCACGCGTGGCGCCATCGATTTCGACACCATCGAGACGAAGATCGTCTGCAACGAACTGGGCAAGATCGAACAGATCGCGCCTTACGTCCGCAACGATGCGCATAAGCTGATCGAGGAGTGCATGCTGGCGGCCAACACCTGCGCCGCCGACTTCATGGCGCGCAGCAAGCATCCGGGGCTCTACCGCATCCATGAAGGGCCGACCACCGAGCGCCTGCAGGCGCTGCGCGAGTTCCTGCGCACGGCGGGCCTGTCGCTGGGCGGCGGCGAGGATCCCACCGCCAAGGATTACCTGAAGCTGCTGGAAGCCGCCCGCGCGCGGCCGGACTACCAGCTGCTGCAGACCATGTGCCTGCGCTCGATGCAGCAGGCCATGTACAGCCCCGACAACGTCGGGCACTTCGGCCTGGCGTACGACGCCTACACGCACTTCACGTCGCCCATCCGCCGCTATCCCGACCTGTTGACGCACCGCGTCATCAAGTCGCTGCTGCAGACGCGCCGCTATGTGCCGCAGATGGAGAACCACGCCGTCGCGCTGGGCGCCACGGCGCGCGAGCAGGAGCATGCCGTCTGGGAACGCCTGGGCCTGCTGCTGTCGGCCAACGAGCGCCGCGCCGACGAGGCCTCGCGCGATGTCGAGGCCTGGCTCAAGTGCTGGTTCGTGAAGGAACGCGTGGGCGAGACCTTCAGCGGCCGCGTCACGGGCGTGGCAAGCTTCGGCATCTTCGTCACGCTCGAGACGCTGCATGTCGAAGGCCTGGTGCACGTGTCCGAGCTGGGCGGCGAATACTTCCAGTTCAACGAGGCGCTGCACGAACTGCGTGGCGAGCGCACCGGCATGCGCTATCGCCTGACCGACAAGGTCCAGGTGCAAGTGTCGCGCGTGGACCTGGAGGCGCGCCGTATCGAGTTCCGCCTGGTGCCTGGCACGAGCTTCGACGCCTTGCGCCGCGCCGCTGGCCGCAGCGAAGAGCCCGCGCCGCGCCGCGTGAAGAAGGCGGCCTCCGCCAAGCCGGCGCCGTTGCGCGGCACCACGGCCAAGGAGCGCCGCGCCCAGGCCAAGAAGAGCGCGCAGCAGGCGGCGCGGCCGGCGGCCTCCCCGGCGGGCAAGAAGTCCGCCAGCCGCAAGCGCAGGTAACGGCAGCCCGGCGGGATGGGCGGGCAGACGTCCGCCCATCCACTACTATCCTTCACATCGACACGACTTACATTTCAGGACGACATGGCAGCATCCCAGGTATTGGCCGGTTTTCATGCGGTGGTGGCGCGCTTGCGCCACGCACCCGACTCGGTCAAGGACATCTATTACGACGGCCAGCGCCGCGACAAGCGCATGCTGTCCCTGCTCGAGCAGGCAGAGCGCGCGCAGCGTCCGGTGCATGCGGTCAATGCCGAGCGCCTCGATGGCCTGGCACGCGGCACGCGCCACCAGGGCGTGGTGGCGCTGGCCGACGCGCGCAGCCTGGCCGTGGACCTGGACGAAGTCCTGGAGACGGCGGACGCCGTGCCGTTCCTGCTGATCCTCGATGGCGTGACCGATCCGCACAATCTGGGCGCCTGCCTGCGCACCGCCGATGCGGCGGGCGTACACGCGGTCATCGCGCCGCGAGATCGCGCGGTGGGGCTCAACGCCACGGTGGCGCGCGTTGCCTGCGGCGCGGCCGACACCGTGCCCTACCTGATGGTCACCAACCTTGCGCGGACCATGCGCGAGCTGAAGGATCGCGGTGTCTGGCTGGTCGGCACCGATGACCAGGCGCAGGACACCATCCACGATGTGGACGCCAAGCTGCCCATGGCCTGGGTGATGGGCGCGGAAGGCGAGGGCATGCGCCGCCTGACGCGCGAGACCTGCGACCGCCTGGTGCAGATTCCCATGCAGGGTTCGGTCGAAAGCCTGAACGTCAGCGTGGCCAGCGCTGTCTGCCTGTACGAGACGGTGCGCCAGCGCCAGTCCTGATACCGGTGGCCGCCGGGCGGCGGCCACCCCGCCAATAAATAAAGAAAGAACCTGGACGTTGCATCATGAGCAAGCACGGCTTTACCACCACCATCCTGCACGGCGACCGCCGCCAGGGCGTCGAACATGGCGCGGTCCACAAGCCCATGCACCCTTCCTCGGAATACGCCTATGACGACGCGCGCGAATTGACGGCCGTGTTCCAGGGCAAGTCCGGCTTCAGCTATGCGCGCCAGGGCACGCCCACCACGATGGCGCTGGAAGCGAAGATCACGGCGATGGAGTCGGGCGCCGGCACGGTGTCCTTCGCCACCGGCATGGCCGCGCTGGCCGCCATCTTCACGACCTTGCTGCGCCGCGGCGATCACCTGGTGTCCAGCCAGTACATCTTCGGCAACACGAACAGCCTGCTGGGCACGCTGCAGGAACTGGGCGTGGAAGTGACCATGGTCGACGCCACGGATGTTGCGCAGGTGGAGGCCGCCATCCGGCCCAACACCCGCATGGTGTTCGTCGAAACCATCGCCAACCCCGGCACCCAGATCGCCGACCTCATGGGCGTCGGCGCCCTGTGCGGCCGTGCGGGCCTGGTCTACGTCATCGACAACACGCTGACGTCGCCCTGGCTGTTCAAGGGCCGCGACGCGGGCGCCGCGCTGGTGATGAATTCGCTGTCCAAGTACATCGGCGGCCACGGCCATGCGCTGGGCGGGTCGGTCACCGACACCGGGCTCTTCGATTGGCAGGGGCATCCGAACATTTTCGAGTCCTACCAGAACGGGCCCTCGACCGCCTGGGGGCTTACCCAGATCAAGAAGAAGGGTCTGCGCGACATGGGCGGCACGCTGGCCGCCGAGCCCGCGCATCGCATCGCGGTGGGCGCCGAGACGCTGGCCTTGCGCATGGACCGCGCCTGCGCCAATGCGCTGGCGCTGTCCCGCTACCTGGCCGAGCATCCGGGTGTGGCGCGCGTGCACTATCCGGGTTTGCCCTCGCACCCGCAGCACGCCCGCGCAGGCGAACTGTTCCGTGGCCGCTATGGCGCGTTGATGGGCATCGAGCTTGCAGAGGGCATCGATTGCTTCGAGTTCCTGAACCGTCTGTCGGTCGTTGCGCTGGCAACCCATCTGGGAGATACCCGTACGCTGGCCTTGCCTGCGGCGCACACCATCTATTATGAGATGGGTGCGCAACGGCGCGCCCAAATGGGTATTGCCGACAGCCTGATCCGCGTGTCGATCGGCATTGAAGACGAAGCGGACCTGATCGAAGATTTTGACCGCGCGCTGCGCGGCGCCTGATCGGTTTGGCTTCGTCCCGTTTTTTTTCGCTTGCGGGCATTGCAACTGGCCGTCATATTCAAATGACGTTGATGCGGCGCAAAGCCAGTAAATACGCGGCTTGTCGTATGGTTTTTGCTTGACAGCCGCCTGGGGGCGAGGCCTAATACGCCTCTGCGCCGAGACGGAACGTTTGCGCGGTTTCGTCTGGTGTGGTGGCTTTAATTCAGCGGCTTCAAAACTTTTTTGCTTGGCAGCCCGTTTCTGTTATGCCATGCAAGCGTCCCGCGCGTGAATCCGCGCGGCCGATTGCGGGCCGGCTATGCTGAACGACAAACCTTGTATTTTTGTACCTTGTGAGGGGTAAACCTGTAATGAACAAAACCGAACTTATCGACCACATTGCCAGCAAATCCGACATCTCCAAGGCTGCAGCCGGCCGTGCGCTGGACGCCCTGATCGGCGCCGTCAAGACCACCCTGAAGAAGGGCGGCACGGTCACCCTGGTGGGTTTCGGCACGTTCGCCGTGACCGCCCGCGCTGCGCGCACCGGCCGCAACCCGCGTACCGGCGAAACCATCAAGATCAAGAAGGCCAAGGTGCCGAAGTTCCGTCCGGGCAAGGCCCTGAAGGACGCCGTCAACTAAGTGTTGATGCGCCAAACCGCGGCGTGCCGCGGTTTGCTCCAAGCTACGCGGTCCGGTAGAATCCGGACCGCGTAGTTTTTTGTGGCGCCGCTGTCTGCACGGGTCAGCGCAACGCCGGGTTGCAGAGCCTCTGTTTTCCCGGGCATCACAGACAGTCTTCCACGACACCGTTGCGGGCCTCCGCCGGTGCGCATCAAGTGGCCCCCTGGTCCGCGCAACGCGCTGGCTTGCCATTCGCAAAAGGGGTGCTTAGCTCAGTTGGTAGAGCGGCGCCCTTACAAGGCGTAGGTCACAGGTTCGACCCCTGTAGCACCCACCACTTACTCTCCCATTTGTCAAAGTCCTTGCAGCCCGGACCAGGGGGACGGGCGTCAGAGAGCAGGCGGAGGAAGCGGGAAATGTTTCATTTATTGACAAAATGGAGGCATTTTGTCAACATTCGTCACTTGGTTGGCTTCATCTGCAAGGCGCATGCCATCATTCGGTAAAAATAGCGCCGCCCGCCTGTAACGCCCATGATGTGCGCCTTACGGCAACCTCCGTGTCGCGCCAGTGATGGGCATGTCTCGTTTGGTTTCCTCTCCATCTGCGTACCGGATCCCTTTTCAAGGAAGATCGCTTCCTGCCCGCGCCGGCCATGCGCGGCAGGCAATCCGCAGAGGACACCATGGCACGCAAGTACGGTTACGCGCGCGTTTCCACCGACGATCAAAACCTGGATCTGCAGACCGCCGCGCTGCGTCGGGCCTGCTGCAAGCCCATCTACACCGACAAGGGAATTTCGGGCGCCACGCGTAGCCGCCCGGGCCTGGATGCCGTCATGGATGCGCTCAAGCCAGGCGACACGTTGGTCGTGTGGCGGCTGGACCGCCTGGGCCGGTCCTTGCGCTACCTGGTCGACATCATCGACACGCTCGGGCAGAAAGGCGTGCACTTCGTGTCGCTGCAGGAGAACATCGACACGACGACGTCGGGCGGCATGCTGCTTTTCCATATGATGGCCGCACTGGCGCAGTTCGAGCGCTCGCTGATCAGCGAGCGCACCAAGGCAGGCATGGCGGTGGCGCGTGCCAACGGCAAGCACCTTGGCCGCCGCCGGAGCCTGACGCGCGACCAGTGCCGCAAGGCCTGGGAGGCCATGCGCGATGGCAAGCATGGGCTTTCCGAGTTGGCGGAGTCCTATGCCGTCCATCCGCGCACGCTGCGCCGTGCGCTCGATGACTATGCGCGCAATGGCGCAAGGGCCTGAGAAAAAAAGGCCCCGGATCTCTCCGGGGCCGATGCCGCGGGCCGGCAACGTGCCGGCCCTGGTCTCACGCCATCAATTACCGTGGCGTTCAGGCCGCCCTTCCAGCCAGCGCTGCGTGTCCTGCTTGAACATGCGCACGCAATCGGCCATGAAGCGGCGGGCGGTTTCCAGTTCCGGCGTGTCGTAGCGCACCGACATGATCGCCAGCTCATCCGACACCGACTGAACCACTTCCAGTACCGCCTCGCGTGCTTCCGTTTCGGGCCGGATCACGATGATGCGGCGGTCCAGGGGATGGCGGTCACGTACCACCAGGCCTCGTTGCTCCAGCCGGTTGATGAGTGCCGTGGCGCCGCCGGAACTGATGCCAAGCATGTGGGCCAGTTGTCCCGTTGCCAGCGTCTCGCATTCGATCACCAGCTTCAGGGCACGGAAATCGTCCATCGGCAGGTCCAGGCGCTCTGCCATCGCCGCGTGCTTCACGGCGGTGTAGACGGCGACCTGGCGCGTCAGCATCTGCGCCAGGTCGTCGAACAGGTCGGCGCGGGAGGGTTCCTGCACCGACCTGCCCACCTGGGACGGGCCGGACGAGTATTCGGTTTTATCCAGTCCGAGCATGATTTTCTCCGTCCTTTTCCTGTCGTTCACCGGGCTTGCGCGCCACCCAGGCCGCCCAGCAATCCGCCGAGCAGGCCGGTCACGGGAGCCAGCAGGCCGCCCGAGGCGCCGCCGCCCACCGCGCCGCCGGTGCTCGCGCCGCCTGCACTGACGCCTGCCGACACGCTGCCTGCCGGCGAGGAACCGGCCACCGAGACGCCGCCCACGGCGCCGGTGACGCCACCCAGCAGGCCCGTGACCGGGGCCAGCAGGCCGCCGTTGGCGCCGCCCGCCACGCCACCGGTCACGCCGCCGAGCAGGCCGGTCACCGGCGCAAGCAGGCCGCCGTTCGCACCGCCCGCGGCACCGCCAACGCTGCCCGTCACCCCTGCCAGCACGCCGGTGATGGGGGAAAGCAGGCCGCCGTTGGCCGCGCCTGCGCCGCCCAGGCCGCCAGTGAGGCCACCCACCAGTCCCGTGACGGGCGAGAGCAGTCCTCCCGAGGCGTTGCCACCGCCCAAGCCGCCCAGCAGCCCGGTGACGGGGGCGAGCAGGCCGCCCTGTTGCCCGGCCCCAGGCAGCACGCCGGTTCCCAGGCCTGCCGTCAGCGAGGCGACGCCACCCGTCGCATGGCCCAGTGCCGCGCCAAGCGGATTGGGATTGGCGGGATTGGGGTTGACCAGGCCTCCCGTGCTGGTCAGCGCATTGCCCAGGCCGGCCACCAGTCCGCCCACGCCCAGCGGGAGACCGGTGCCGTCCAGGGTGCCGCCCGCATTGGCGAGTGTGCCGCCCACCGAGCTGAGCAGGTTGTCCACGGGCACGCCCAGGCCGGTGTTGGTTCCCAACCCTTGCGTGACGTTGGTGACCGTGCCGACCACGGGGCTCGCGATCGGGTCGACGGCCGCGCCCACGCCGCCCAGCGTGGCGTTCAGGCCCAAGGGCGCAAGGTTGTCGACCGCCTGTCCGGTGTTGGAAAGCGCAGGTTGCAGGATGGGTTGGCTCTCGCCCGCCAGCAGGCCGCCAGTCACGCCGCTGAGTACCGACGTCACCGGATGCAGCAGGCCTCCTTCGCTGCCCAGCGCGTCCGTCAATGCACCGACGCCATTGGTGGCATGGCCCAGGACCGTGGTCAGCGGCGTGAGGTCGTTCGCGCCCACGTGGAGGACACCGCCCGCGCTGCCCACGGCATTGCCCAGGCCGCTCACCAGCCCGCCCACCCCCGAAGCCAGCGTGCCCGGCAGGCCTGCCTGCCCCAGGGTGTCGCCAGCGTCCGCCACGGCGCCGCCGACCTGGGCCAGCAGGCCGTGGACAGGCGCGCCCAGGCCCGTGGCGCCGCCCAGTGTCTGGGTCGTGTCGACCAGGGTCGAAACGAGGGGCTCGACGGTGGTGTCGAGCGCCGCGCCCACCGTGCCCAAGGCGTCGCCCGCGCCGGTGTTGATCAGGTTGTCCACCGCGCTGCCCGTATTGCCGAGCGTGGTTTCGAGCATGCCCAGCACTTGGGCAGGCGGAGGCGTGATGCCCCCCCCACCGTTGTCTCCACCGCCGCCGCCCCCACCACCACCGCCGCCGCCGCCGTTATCGCCGCCGCCGGGGCCACCGGCGAAAGCGTCGCGGCCGCCGGAACTGCTGCCGCAGGCCGAAAGACTCAGCATGGCGGCCAGGATGAGGCTGGTGATCAGTGTGCGATGCAGCGTCGAACTTTGGATCGTTTTCATGATGTGCTCCAGATCTGTTTGGGTCGGTAGGCCAGGCGATGCGCGCCTGATGACCTTCCCTACGCATAAAGCGTGCCAACGCAAAAATGCGGATCATTGTGAACACGAAACGAAGCACCTGGGCGACCGGAGAGCCTTGTTTCACAAGGGTTTCAAGGAATCTTGCGGACTGCGATGGCCCCCGATCTGCGACCATGCGAAGACTGCGAAAGTTACATATGGGCGGGTGATTCCGGTCGACGTTACGGGGGGGCGTTACGTAACGTGGGGGTCCGGGATTGGCGTTTTCCCTGATCCGGAGGGCGGCGCGGGACATCGTTGGGAGGGCGCGCAGCGCCATGAAAAACGCGGCCCATGGGGGCCGCGCGATGGCGTCGTGCAGGAGGGCTGACGCTCAGAACGCGTCGTAGAAAACCGAATAGTTGGCGTTGAAACGCCAGTCGCGATCATTGCCGTTGACCGTGCGCTCCCCCATGGGCTTGGCCGCGTTGAAGTCGAACAGGTAGTAGCGGTCGTCCGTCACGCGAAACCCCAGGCCGGCCGAGACGAGTTGCCTGTCGTTGAAGACGCGCAGCGACTGCGCGTTGTACCAGGTGCGTGCATAGTCGGCCATGATGTAGGGCTGCACGACGCTCAGATACGTGGCGCCGATGGCGAAGCGCCGGTTCAGCTCCAGCGACACGCCAAACCCCTTGTCGCCGCTTTGTTCGCCTTGCGGATAGCCCATGGCGTAGCGCCAGCTGCCGAAGGAGATCTGTTCCGTGTTGGGCAGCACGTCGCTGCTGTACTGCGCGGCGCCCGACAGCGTGACGCCGAACTGGGCGGGCAGCATGACGGATTGCTTGGCCTCCAGGTTCCAGCGGGTGAAGTCCAGGTCGACGTTGGGCGAGCCCGTGAAGCCGAAGTTCGAGGTGATGCCCTGGCGCGCGCCCGCGGCGTCGAAGCCGCGTGACACCGATAGCGAGATGTCGCGCGACTGCCGTTGCCCGGTTTCCACGTAGTGCAGTTGCGTGGTGGCGGCGCGCACGCGCACGTCCTGCTCGAACTGCGCCCCGTCGATGTCGCGGTTGTATATGTCGCGCGACTGCGTGGCGTAGACCCCGCCGCTCACGGTCAGGGAACGTGTGTTGTTGAGCAGCAGCGGATAGCTCAGGCCCACGCCGATCCGTTGGTTGCGTACCTTGCGGTCGAAGCCCAGGTATTCCAGCGCCTGGTCATCGGGCCGCGCGCGATAGGTGTAGCCGTCCACCTTGACCGCCAGTCCATCGCTGCCCACCGGCACCCGGATGTCGCCCGCGAAATAGCGCACGTCGTCCTGGTTCACGGGAACCGCCGCGGTCAGGCGAACCTGCTCTCCGAGTGGCGTGAGGCTGTTGGCGCTCATGTTCACCAAGCCTTGCACGCCCGTGCCCAGGTCGGACACGCCGCCATTGACGCCAAAGGGCTTGTGCGTGCCCGTCAGGACGAGTTCGCTGGCCCCATCTGCCCGGCGGGGCAGGTCGAGCGCGGGCGTGAACGTGACGCCTGGCACGCCGCGCATCAGATTCAACTGGCGCTCCAGCAGTTCGCGTGTCAGCGGCTTCTGGTCGACCAGGGGTTGCGCCAACGTGCGCAACCGGTCCTCGGCGCTGCCCAGGTCGCCCTCGATGCGCACCGCGCCGACGTGGCCTTCCACCACCGTCACCACGACCAGGCCATTGGCGAATGTCTGGTCCTGCAACAGGGCGAAGGACAGGGGGTACCCGGCTTCCTGGTACAGCGCGGTGATCTTGTTCACCTCCTGCGCCAGTTGGCCGATGGTGGTTTCCTTGCCCGCCAGCGGCTGCAGGACGGCCTGCACCTGGTCGAAGGGAAGGGTGCGCACACCCGTCACGTCGAAGTGCCGCGGAACCAGCCGTTGTGCCAGACGCTGGCGGATGGCCTCTTCCTCGGGGCTGGGCACCGCGATGACGGGACTGGTCGCGGGTTGTGTCGGGGCGGGTCTTTCGAGGGGAGGCAATGCGTCGACCGGATTGCCGCGCAGGGCGCCTTGTCCCCAGGCCGGCAACGCGCTTGCCAGCCAGGCCGCACCGGCCAGGGATGTTGCGAGGGCAGGGCGGGTGATGCGAAAAAACATCATGGGCGGCAACTCGTTCAGGAAGGCGCGCAACAGAAAAAGGGGCGGATTCGCCCGAGGTCTAGATAATAAAATCCTGCTGAAAGTTATGTATCAATATATTTCTCTCCCTGTTTCATCAGTAAGTATCCTGGGCTGCCCCTGAAACTGTCAACCGGACTATCCCCAAGTCTGCCAATTTTTTATAAGACTATGAAACGCATAGAGAAATTTTAGGTTCAATATTCTTTGTGGAGCTAATTTGACAAAAATGGGGATAATCGATTTATCTCTTGTCGCTGTAAGTAGTTGATACTAGTATTGGAGACATTCAATGCAATGAAGCCTTAAAAGTAACAAATGTATCTTCGCCGCAATCAAGAGTCCTGCTGGCCTGAACTAGGGGCTGCATCACAGAGGAGAAGATATGAGCCCTGGTGACATCGTGCCGCTGGCCTTCAACGCCGGCTTGGTGGGGTTGTCATTCGTGATCGCCGCACTGGGCTCCTACGTCGCCCTGCTGGCGGCGGCGCGCATCCGTCGTCCGGGCGTTGGGGGCGCCGCCGGCACCGTCAGCATGGGCTATGTCCTGGTCGCCGCGCTGGCCTTGGGCGGCATCGGGATCTGGGGCATGCATTTCATCGGCATGCTGGCCCAACGCTTCCCGTTCTCGGTGGGCTACGACATCAGCCTCACCATTCTCAGTTTCCTGGTCGCGGTGTTCTTCGCGGGCGCTGCGCTCTGGTATGTCGGCCATGGCCGCTATGGCACGCAACGGTGCCTGGCGGGGGGCGTGCTGGCGGGTGTCGGCGTGGCCGGCATGCACTACATCGGCATGTCCGCCATGCGCATGCCCGCGGTCTTTGCCTGGAGCGAACCGCTGGTGATTGCCTCGGTCGTGATCGCGGTGGCTGCTGCCAGCGCTGCCTTGTGGCTGGCCTTCAGCGTGCAGCGGGAATGGCATCGCGTAGTCGCCGCGCTGGTGATGGCGGGTGCGGTGTGTGGCATGCACTACACCGGCGCCGCTGCCGGCTCGATCATCTGCACGACGCCCACCACCACGCAGGCTTCCTGGCTGCTGGGGGGCACGTCGCTTCCTTATGTCGTGTTCGTCCTGTCCGCGCTCACGCTTGTCGTGATGCGCTGGCTGCTTCACCGCACCTCCACCGAATATCGCGAGCAGGTTGCGGCTCGCATGGATGCCCTGCTTGACATGAAATCAGGCAAGCAGGGGTCCTGAGTGCGCCTGCCGGCGCTTGCCGGCAGGTGTTTTGTGTCCGCGGTACCGGCCCGACGCGCATGCAGACGGCCACACACAATCCTTCGGGAGGTAATCATGAAAGCGCAATTGCTGCAATTCTGGCGCGACGAGGAAGGCGCCACCGCCATCGAATATGGCCTCATCGCGGGGCTGGTCGCCGTGGCCATCATCGCGGCCCTGGGCGTGCTGTCGGGCGGCCTGAACGACATCTTCTCCGGCATCGGCGAGAAGCTTTCCGACGTGGGCGACAAGGTCAAGACCGAGACCCCGGTCACGCCGCCTGTAGGCGGTGGCGGCGGCTGATCGCTGTCGCCGGATGTGAGCGCGGTCGCCGCGGTGCCGGACGGCGCCGCCGGTGGCGGCGTGCGTCCTTTCCCGAGTCCCCGACGTGAACGGAGCAAGCCTGTGGTACCTGCTGTTCCTCTGCCTGGGCCTGGCGCTTGGCTGGCGCGACTGGCGCGAAAGAAAGGTCTCCAACAAGGTGTTGTTGGCGGCCCTGCTCGCGCAGTCGGGGTGGCTGGCGACCTGGGCCGTGCGCCAGGCTGCCGCGCCCACGGGGGCGGCGGACTTCGCGCAGGCGGGACTGGGTTTCGCCTTGGGCATGCTGGCCTATCCGCTCTGGCGCATGGGAAAGATGGGCGCGGGCGACGTGAAGGCGCTGGCGGTGCTGGGCTTCCTGTTGGGACCCTTGGGGCTGGCGGCCACCTGGCTGCTGGGCACGTTGCTGGCACTGGCGCATGCCTTGTCGGCCGTGTTGAGGGGGGCGCACCGCGCACCGGGCCGCCGCGTCCATCCCTATGTGGCGCACCTCGTATGCGGCGCACTGCTCTGGCTATGGTTCTCGGCAACGGGACGGGCGTGAAGGTAGGGCAGCGCGGCGCATATGCGGTGGAGTTCGGGCTGGTTTTCCTGGCCTTCTTCTTCGTGTTGTACGCCGTGCTGACCTACGGCCTGATCTTCACCGCGCAGCAGGCGCTGAACATCGCCGCGCAGGATGGCGCGCGCGGCGCGCTGCGCTGGCAGCAGGGCGAAGCCGCCATGGCGCAGCGCGCCCGGCTCGCGCATGCCGTGGCGCTGGATCACGCGCAGTGGATCCGGGACATGGCCGGCCAGGAGGGCGTGCGGATCGCCGTCTGCGGCAATGCCGGCCTCCTGGCGGGCGAGGGTGCTTGCGGTGCGGACTTGCCCGCCCGCGACGAGATCGAGGTCAGGGTCTCCTATGCCTACCGGCAGGCGCCGCTCGTGCCGGACATCAGCCTGGGTCTGATGGGCGCGCTGTTCCTGCCGGAGCAGCTTGCCGCTCAGGCCAGGGTGCGGCTGGGGGCCGATGTCGTGCCCGTGGAGGGCGCGACATGAGCGCGAATGCCTCGTCTCCTTTGCACCAGCGTGGCGTTGCCGCCCTCGAGTTCGGCTTGACGATGATGGTGCTCTTCATCGTTTTCTTCGCCGTGGTCAGCTACGGCGCCTTGTTCTGGGCCAAGCAGCGCGTGTCCTTTGCCGCGGGCGAGGGCGCGCGCGCCGTGCTCGAAGGCAGCCTGGCCGGACCGGTCAGCCCGTTGGTGGGCTGCGTGCGGGCCACGCAGGCCGCGGGCTTCCTGGCGGTGTCCTGTGAGCCGCGGCGCCAGGCTTGCGGCTGGTCCGGGGCATCGCTGGACTGCGTGGCGATCGTGGTCAGTTTTGATGTTGCGCGCTGGCCGATGGTCGGCGCCTTGCAGCAGGTTGGCGCCCTGGTGGGCGGTGATGAGTCGCGATGGATGCCTGATGCCGTCTGGGGCAGGGCCGTCGTGCAGGTGAAACCGGAAGCCCTTCTATGAGCAGCATGACACGCATCCTTGCCATTCTCCTCGTCGTCTTCGCGGTGTTGCTGGGCGGCTTCGCCTGGTTCCTGGCCAGCCGGCCGGTGACCCAGCCCCAGCCAGTGGCGCCGCCGCCGGTTGCGCAGGCGCAACCCGACACCGCGCGCGTGCCGGTGGTCGTGGCGAAGAAGGCCTTGGAGGCCGGCGCGCCGATCCCCGCCGATGCCATCGAGGTCGTGCAGTGGCCCGTCGCGCCCGCCACGGGTTTCACGGATCCCGGGCAGGTAAGGGGCCAGTTCTTGCGGCTGGACGTGGCGCCGGGCGAGCCTGTCCTGGCCAGCTCGTTGTTGCGCGGCCTGCAGGAGCAATTGCATGAAGGCGAGCGCGCGGTGACGGTGCCGATCGATGAGGTGACGGGCGCTGCCGGGCGTGTGCGGCCGGGAGATTGGGTGGATGTCTTCATGACTTTCAACCAGGGCGGCGAAGTCGGGCAGACCCAGTCGCGCCTGCTGCAGCCGCGCGTGCGCGTGCTGGCCTATGGCGAGCGCGTGCTGGGCGGCGCCGAGCCGCAGGCTGCCGGCCGCCAGGCGGCGCAACAGGCGAATGCCGCGCCGCGCACGGCCTTGCTGGCCGTGCCGCTGGTCGACGTGAATGATCTGATCCTGGCAAGCCGCAATGGCCGGTTGCAGCTGGTGCTGCGGCCAACGGGCGATGCCGATGGCACGGACCCCGCCTTGTTCGTGGAACCGGCCGCGGTGTTGTCGGCTCGCACCGGCTTGGACGCGAGCGCAAGGGAGCGCCTGCGCGAACCTGCCAACCGCGCCTATGCCGGCACGGGCCTGGGCGGGATTGCCGGTGCCGCGCCCGTGGCGGCGAGGCCGGCCGGCGCGCCCCGGCCGGCTGGCCGCTCCGTCGAGGTGTTGCGCGGCAATCGTTCCGAGAACGTGCCGTACTGATGCCCTTGCGCCACCCGTGATGTCCTGCCGCTCCGGATTCCTCAACATGCTGAACCGATACGCCGCGATGAAGAAAACAACCGCCACCCTGATCGCCAGTTCGGCCGTTCTGATCCTGCTGAGTACCGTCCCCGCGGCCGCGCTGGCGCAGGCGGGCCCCCCAGCGGTGTCCTCCGAACAGGAAATCGTGTTGCCCGTGCGTGGCCAGCAGGCCCTGCCGGTGCAAGGCGTGCCGCAGCGTGTCGCAGTGGGCGACGAAACCGTGGCCGATGTCCGGGTGCTGCCGGCACGCGGCGCGGCGCCCGCCCAAGTCCTCATCATCGGCAACAAGCCTGGCGCCACGCGCGTCCAGGTTTGGGCTCAAGGCAGCGCCCGGCCCACGGTCTGGCGGGTGAGGGTGGCGGGCCGTGTCCACGACGCCCTGCGCGAGCGCGGGGCGGTGGGCGCCATCGACGTGGACCACGCCGCGGACCACGCGATCATCAGCGGGAGCGCGGGGTCGATGGTCGAGCATCGCGCGGCAGTGGGCGCGGCACGGGCCGCCGCGGGCGAGGAGAAAATCGTCGACACCTCCACGGTGAGCCCTGGCGGCGTGGTGCAGGTCGACGTGCGCGTGGTGGAAGTGTCGCAAAGCGTGGCCAAGGATGTGGGCCTGAGCTTTCTTGCCGGGCGCGCGTCGGACGGCACGGGCAGTTGGGGGGCGGCCTCTCCCACGCTGAGCGGCGCCATCGCCGACGGCTTCAGGGCCACCTTCGACAGCAGCAATTTCTCGGCCCGCCTGGGGCTGCTGCAAAGCAACGGCCTTGCGCGCATTCTTGCCGAGCCGACGCTGGTGGCGCTTTCGGGGCAGAGCGCAAGCTTCCTGGCAGGCGGCGAGATACCCATTCCGCAAGCGGGCGGTCTGGGCACGCAGAACGTGACCTACAAGCCTTTCGGCATTGGACTCACGGTAACGCCCACGGTGCTGTCGCGTGAACGCATTGCGCTGAAGGTGGCACCCGAGGCGAGCGAGCTCGATCCGACCAACGGCATCCAGATATTCAACGGCGACAACAACGTCACGCTGATTCCCGCGATCCGGACGCGCCGCGCGGACACCACGGTGGAGCTGGGCGACGGCGAGAGCTTCATCATCAGCGGCCTGGTGTCGCGCCAGACCATCGCCAACGTCAACAAGCTGCCGTTCCTGGGCGACCTGCCCATCATCGGCGCGTTCTTTCGCAGCATGCGCTACTCGCAAGAGGAGCGCGAGCTCGTGATCGTCGTCACGCCTCGTCTCATCAGGCCCATCGCGCGCGGCGTGAACCTGCCTATGCCCGGGGCGAGACAAGAGGTGGCAGACACGCCGACCAATGCCTGGGGTAGCTATCTGCTCGGTCCGCTGAGCGGCCAGCAGATGCCTGGATTTTCACGGTGATGGAATGATCATGAAACCCCATTTGAAAGAGGGCGTGGCCCTCCAGAAATCGACGATGTTTCTCTTTTGCTCCAAGGACAGCCGCGTGGCCGCTCAACTGGGCGAGGCCGTGGGCGAACTGGGCCTGCTGACACAGGAGCTGCCTGCCATCGACCGTCTCGCGCCTCGGTTGGTGGAGTTGTCGCCACGGCTGGTCTTCCTGGACTTCACGCCGGATGAGGGCGAGCCCGGCAAGCTGCTGCGTTCCGCCGACCTGGCGCGCATGCTTGCGCGCATCGCGCCGCAACTGCCCTGCATTGCCGTGGGCAGCCTGGCCCAGGCCGAAGGGCCGGTGGCGGCCCTGCGCGCGGGCGTGACGGATTTCATCGATCCTGGCTCGGCGCCGTACGAGATCCGCGATGTGGTGCAGCGCGTGCTGGGCGCGGGCAGCCGCGAGTCCAGCCGCCGGGGCGGTCATCGGGGCATCGTGCTGCTGGGCGCGCGTCCTGGCGTGGGCACCAGCACGCTGGCCGTGCATCTGGCGGGCCTGGTGCAGGAGCGCCTGACGCTGGCCGCGAACGTCGCGCGCGGCGGCCGCATGCCGCGCACGCCGGCCGAGACCCGCCTGTCCGACCGCGTGGCGATGCTGGATCTGGGCTGGCCGGCGGGTGATTGCCTGCTGTACCTGAACGTCGATAGCGAGTTCGATTTCGCCGAGGCCGTGCGCAACCTGCGCCGCCTGGACCCCACGCTGCTGGGGACCGCGCTGGCGCACACGACCGGCGGCATCAGCGTCCTGGGCCTGCCGCGCGACATGGACGCCATGCGGTCCATCAGCCTGTCCGATTCCCTGTTGCTGTTCGAGCGCCTGCGGCAGCATTTCGGCGCGCTCATCACCGACGCGGGAGGCTTGTCCAACCCCGAGTTCGTGGCAGGCCTGGCGCGTACCGCGCAGGAGGTCTGGGTGGTGACCGACCAGAGCGTGGGCGCGTTGGTGTCGCTGGCCAGCCTGTTGCGCGAACTCGAGTCACAGCATGTCGACCCGGGCTGTCTGCAACTGGTGGTGAACCGCTACGACGAGCGTTACGGCATGACCGCGACGCAGATCGCCGAACGCTTCAACCTGCCGCTGGCGGGGACCTTGCCCGACCGCACGCTGCAGCTCATGGTGTGCACCAACCAGGGCCGCCTGCTGCACGAGGACGCCGAGCGCGATGCCTATGTGCGCGCGGTCCAGGCTCTGGGCAATCGGGTGCTGGCAGAGGAAACAGCGGGCAGCAGCGGGCGCGGCAGCTGGATGGCGACGTGGCTGCCCGGCGTGCACAAGCGCATGAACCTCATCTGAGCGGCGCGCCAAGCGCCGGACGACCATGACTCCTCCCGCAACCTTGCAGTTCGGCGATTCACGCGAAGACGATGCCTTCGTCCACTCCGATCGCTTCCAGTCGGTCAAGACCGCCGCCTATGAACACCTGCTGTCGCGCATCGAGGAACTGGGGGCGGAATTCGGCCGCTGGACGCGCGCGGCCATCCAGGAGTTCGTCGACATCGAGGTGGCGGGTTTCGTGCGCTTGCGCCGCGTGGCCATCAACGAGGCCGAGATGCGTCTCGTGTCGGAGTCGCTCACCAAGGAGCTGGCGGGCCTGGGGCCGTTGGAAGACCTGCTGTCGGATCCCGCGGTGGAAGACGTGCTGATCAACGGCTACGACAATGTCTTCGTGTCGCGCGCGGGCGTGCTGGCGCGCGAGCAGCTGCGCTTCAGCGACAACCAGCATGTGCTGCGCATCGTGCGCCGCATCCTGGCGCCGCTGGGGCGCCGGCTGGACGAGTCCTGCCCGATGGTGGATGCGCGCCTGCCCGATGGCGGCCGCCTGAATGTCGTGATCGAACCGCTGGCGGTGGACGGGCCGATGGTGTCCATCCGCAAGTTCCGCCAGGATCCGCTCAAGCCCGCCGACCTGCTGACCCTGGGCACCTTCGACGAGAGCATCTATGCGCTGCTGGGGGCGGCCGTGCGTGCGCGCTGCAACATCCTGGTGTCGGGCGGCACCAGCTCGGGCAAGACCTCGCTGCTGAATGCACTGGCTTTCTTCGTGCCCGAGCGCGAACGCGTCGTCACCATCGAGGATACCGCCGAGCTGTCGCTGAACCATCCGCACGTGGTGCGGCTGGAGTCGCGCCAGGGCGGTTTCGATGGCGGCGGCGCGGTCACGATCCGCGAGCTCATCCGCAACAGCCTGCGCATGCGCCCCGACCGGGTGGTGGTGGGCGAGGTGCGGGGCGCCGAAGTCATGGACATGATGCAGGCGATGAACACGGGCCATGAGGGCTCGATGGCCACCATCCATGCCAATTCGGCGCGCGAATGCCTGTATCGCATCGAGATGCTTGCGGGCTTCGCGGGCTACCAGGGCAGCGAGGACAGCCTGCGCCGGCAGATCGCCAGCGCGCTGGATTTCATCGTGCAGGTGGGGCGCCTCTCCAATGGCAAGCGGCGCGTGCTGTCCATCACGGAGGTCACCGGCATGGGCGACAACGTGATTGCCACGCAGGAGCTGTACCGCCACGAGACGGTGAGCACGCCCGAGGGCGAGGAGCGGGATCGCTGGGTCAGCCTGGGCATTCATCCGCATACCCCGAAGCTGGCGAAATTCCGTGACGAGATGCGGGCGAACAATGCCGGGGCGCCGTCCGATGACGGCGGCGGCAGCGGGTTCTGGGGCAGGAGGCGCTGATGGTCCTGCCGTTGCTGCTTGCCAGCGCCGCGCTGCTTCTGCTGGCGGGGGCGCTGCTGCTCTGGCGCCACGCGCGCCGGCGTTCGCGCATGGCGGCAACGGAGAGGTTCATCAGCTCTCGCCTGGTCGATCCCGCGGCACGCGATGCCTCGGGCGTGCCGCGCATTCCTGCCTTCCACAATCGGCGCGCACGTGGCGGCTATTGGTCCAGCCTGTTCCTGCGCGCAGGCGTGAGCCCATCGGCGGCCTACTTCATTGCGTGGTTCCTGTGGGGATTCCTGCCCGCGGCGTTCGCGTGGCTGCTGGCGGGGCCCGTGGCCGCGGTCGCACTGGCGTTCTTTGCCTGGGCCTTCCGGTTCTTCCTGCTGTGGCTGAAGGCCGAGCGCAGGCATCGGCGCATGGTCATGCAGATGCCGGGCTTCCTGGATGCGATGGTGCGCATGATCACCATCGGCAACAGCCTGGGCGCGGCGTTCCAGTCCGCTACCGGCCACACCGACATGCCCTTGCGCGAAGTGCTGGAACGCGCCGACGGCATGACGCGCTCGGGCAAGGACCTGGATGCGTCGTTACGCCAGGTGTCGCAGCAGTACGGCCTGCACGAGCTCTACCTGGTGGCGGCGGTGGTCAGCGTGGCGATGCGTTTCGGCGGGCGCAGCGATCAGGTGCTGGAGCGCATGGCGGGATTCATGCGCGACCTGGAGCAGGCGCGCCAGGAGCTGGTGGCCCTGTCGGCGGAGGTGCGCCTGTCCGCGTGGATCCTGGCGCTGTTGCCGGCGGGTATCGCGGTGTTCATCGTGCTGTTCCATGAGTCCTTGTTGGTCAACATGTGGCGGGATCCTGTCGGTGCCTACATGCTGATGGCGGCGGCGGTGTTGCAGGCGGGCGGCTCGTACTGGCTGTACCGCATGGCCAGGTCGATATAGGACGGGGGCACATGGATCACGTTTCCAACCTGGGCCTGTGGGCCGACCTTGATCCTCGCAATGTCGCGGCGGTGGCGCTGGCGGCGCTGGCCCTGGCGGTGCTGGCTGCGGGCGCGTCGTTGTGGCTGAAGGTCTCGCGGCAGGATCGCAACCGCCAGGTCATCGACCGTCTGCTGGCGGGGCGCAGCGGCCAATCGGAGCAGACGCAGGCCGAGCCGCAAGGCGCCTTGGGCAGTGCCGTGCACCGGGCGGAGCAATTGGGCCGGCATTGGGGCGAGGGCAAGTCGGGCAATGTGCTGCTGCCGCCCGAGGACAGGCAGGTCGTCGACCTGTGCGGTTTCGAGGACGTTGGCCGGGCGCGTTCGCTGTTCATGTTCGCGCGCGTGTTGTTGACGGCCGGCCTGCCGTTCCTCGCGGGTTTCCTGCTGCAAGGCCGCCTGCTGCCCGCCAATCCGATGATCGAGTGGACGGCCGCTGCCTTCGTGGGCCTTGCGCTGGGGTGGATGCTGCCCAAGTGGACGTTGTTGCGCCGCGCCGCGCGCAGGCGCCGGGCGGCCTACCAGGAGTTGCCTTTGCTGATCGACCTGCTGCGACTGCTGCAAGGCGTGGGCCTGTCGATCGATCAGAGCCTGCACGTGGTGGTCACGGAGTTCCGCCAGGTCATGCCGGTGCTGGCGCGCGAGTTGCAATATGCCGTGGATCTCTATGCGCGGGGCCGCACGCGCGAGCAGTCGCTGATGCGGCTGGCCACGGGTTTCGACAATGACGACCTGTCGGCGATCTGCCGCCTGATCTCGCAGGTGGACCGGCACGGCGGCGCCGTGCAGGATCCCTTGAACCGGTTTGGCGAGCGGGTGCGCGAGCGCCGCCGCATGGAGTTGAAGGAGCGGGTCGGCAAGCTCACCGTCAAGATGACGGGCGTCATGGTGCTGACTCTCTTGCCCGCCTTGCTCATCGTCACGGGTGGCGCGGGTTTCTTGGCAGTCATCCGCGGCTTGTCGCGGGTAGCGGGGGGATCATGAGGAACGATCAGCGTGCCGGACTGCGTGTCCTGGCGCTCGGCGCAGTGGTGCTGGTGTCGGGATGCGCGGCGACCAGCCAGGAGTCGGCCTGGAAGGTGGTCCAGCAACAGCAGGAGGCGCAGATGGCCATGCGGCAGCAAGAGGCCGACGAGGCACGGCGCCAGGCGCCCACGCAGCCGCAATTGCTGATGTCGCTGGTGCGCGAGGCGCAGTCGCAAGGCCGCTATTTCGCTTCGCTGGCCTATATCGATGCCTATGTGCAGGCCGCGGGCAGCAACCCCGAGATCGAGGCCTTGCGCGCGGAAGCGCTGCGCCTGACCGGGCAGCCCACGCAAAGCGAGGCCGCCTATCGGGCGCTGCTGGGCACGCCGCAGGCCGCTCGCGCCTGGCATGGACTGGGCTTGCTGGCTGGCGCACGCGGCGATCTCGATCGCGCGGCCGCCGACCTGGGCCGCGCAGCCGCGCTTGCGCCCACCGATGCGCAGGTGCTGAACGACCTGGGGTATGCGCACCTGCTTGCCGGCCGTCCTGGCGAGGCGCGCCTGCCGTTGGGCAAGGCGGCGGAGCTCGCGCCTGGCAACGCGAAAGTGCTCAGCAACCTGGCCTTGCTGTTGCTGGTGCAGGGAGATGAAGGGGGGGCGGTACGCGTCATGAACGATGCGGGACTGCCGGATCCCGTGCGGGACGAAGTGCGCCGCCTGGCCGCCGAACTGAGGCCCCTGGCGAGCAAGGTTCCCGAGCCGTCTTATTCTGCCGCGCACATTGCGCGCGATGACCCGGCGGCAATGGACGCGCGTCCGATCGTGCGGGACGTGAGCGGCGCGCCGGCGTCGGCGCCCGTGCCATCGGCGCCAGTGCAGCGCGAGTCCACCGCCGCCTTGCGCGCCTCGGCCGCGCAACCCTATGACCATCGTCCCGTGGTGCGGCAATGACACGCGCCGCCCTTGTCTGCAACGTGGAGTCCGCCATGCGTCCTTGCCGCCATGTCTTTGTCGCCACCCTCCTGGCCTTGTCCTGCACGGGCGCCTGGTCTCAAGGCAATGCGCCGCTGACGCAGCCACCGGCCGCGGCGCCCTTGCCGGCACCTGCACCGGCACCGGCAGCGGTGGCGCCAACCCCAGCCTCCGCACCCGCCGCCGCAGCGCGCCCCGTGGTGCAGGCCGTCGCCGCGCCGGCGCCTGCGCCCGCGCCCGCGCAATCTCCCGCGGCCGAGCCTGCCTTCGGCGACACCACGCGCCTGTTGATTGCCGCGCAAGGCGACGGGCGCCGCGCGGGCACGGACCTGCCGATGCTGGGCGAGGCCGCCACGCGGGCCTGGGAGCGCTACATGGACAGTTTCTCGCAGCCCATCCCGGAGTGGTTCAATGACCAGCGCGGCGTCACCGAGCAGTAGGCGCCGGCATGGCTGGCGCTCGCGCCATGAGCCGCCTGCCTGCCGGCAACGCGGCTCGATCGTCGTGCCCATGGTCGCGGCGCTGCTGGTGGGCCTGTCGCTGCTGGGCGCTTCGCAGATCGGCTACCTGTTTTACATGAAGCGCGAGCTGCAGAACATGGCCGATTTCGCAGCCCTGGCGGGCGCGCAGGTGCTGGCTGACGGGGGCGGCTGCCCCGCCGCGCAGACGGCTGCCTGGGCCAGCGCCCGCATGAATTTCCAGCAGCATGGGGCGTTGGCCGATGAGGAAATGACGGTGGTGTGCGGCGAGTGGTCGCCTGACGACATGCCGGGCGATGGGCGCCACTTCGCGGTCTCGCTGGATCCTGCGCGGATGAATGCAGTGTGGGTCACGGTGGAAAAGAACGTGACCAGCATCGCGCCTTTCGTGCCGGGCCAGATCGTGGTCAGTGAAGCGGGAGCCGCCACGTCGCAGCCCGCGGCGGCCTTCTCCGTGGGCTCGCGCCTGCTGCGCGTGGGCGGGCAGGGCCTGGTCGGGCAACTGCTCGCGGCCATCGGGCTGACCCCCAGCCAGCTGGATGTCCTGAGTGCGTCGGGTCTGGTCAATACCCGGTTGACGCCGTCGGGCCTGTTGCAGGCCCTGGGCCTGCCCGCCAGCGTGGCGGCCGGGGTGGGAACGCCCCAGGAACTGCTGGCCTTGCAGCAACTCACGCTGGGGCAGGTGCTGGATGCTTCCGCGCAGGTGCTGTCCAAGACAGATGGCGTGACGCAGGCCTCGTTGTCGGCGCTCAATGGCCTGATCTCCCAGCTGAACCTCACGGTCATCGACGGACGCAGCCCGCTGACCCTGCCGGTGCGCCTGTTCGGCGAGGGTGGCGTCTTCGCGCTGGTGGCTAACGGCGATCCCGCCTCGGCGCTGCGTGCCGAGGTGAATGTCCTGGACCTCATCAGCACGTCGCTGCTGGCTGCCAACGGCAGCCGCCTGTTGTCCATTCCCTCGCTCGATGTGGCCGGCCTGGTGCAGGCTCGGGTGCGCGTCATCGATCCGCCGCAGATCGCGATCGGCGGTCCGGGCGTGTCCGCCGTGACGCCGCAGATCCGCGTCTATGCGCGCGTGGGCACCACGGGCGTGCCGCTGTTGGGCGGCCTGCTCGACACGTTGGGCACGCGCATCGATCTCCCGGTGATCATCGAAGTGGGGCGTTCCGAGGCCACGCTGGCGCGCGTGTGCGAGGCACCGCTGGCGCGCGACCAGGCCGAGATCCGCGTGCAGTCCAGCGCTGCCAGCATCTGCCTGGGCGGCTTCCCGCGCATGGCGGCGGGCTTCGGGCCGGACAGTTTCTTTTCAGACCAGAACACCTGCGATGGCACGGTGGCGCGCCATCCGGTCGCCAGCGTGCTGGGCTTGCTGACCGTGCGCAGCCATCTGAACCTGCCGGTCCTGCAGTCGGGCGAGGACACCGTGACGCTGACCGCGCCCGCCCCGGGCCAGCCGCCGACGGTGGTGACCGTGACGCCCAACGACAACCTGGACCTGAACCGCCTGGGGCAGACCCTGGCGGAACAGGTGGGCGGCGGATTGCTGGGGGACCTGCTGGGCGACCCCGCCGACACCGGGCTGCAGGGCGGCACGCTGGAAGAACGGGTGAATCGCCTGCTGGGCCCAACGCCAGCGGGCCGCAGCCTGACCGAGATCGCCGCCGAGATGCGCTATTCCAACGAGGCGCTGGCGGCCCGGGCGAAACAATGGGCAAGCGGCAATGTGCTCAATGGCCTGCTGGGTGATGTCAGCGCCTTGCTGGAGGTGTTGCTCGTTGCGCCGCTCGGCGATGTCACTTGCGGCCTGCTCGGCGGGCTGGGCGGCGCCAAGGGCGTGCGCAATTGCAAGACACCCTATGTGCAGAACATGGTCCAGGGCAACAACGGCGTGACGGCCGTGCTGGGCCTGGTGGTGAAGGTGCTCGAGCCCGTGCTGGGCGCGCTGGGCGGCCTGCTGCAGAAACTGGTCAACGACACCCTGGGCATCGGCCTGGGCCAGAGCGACGTGTCGCTGTTGTCCGTGCGTTGCGGCGACGTCCGGCTGGTGTATTGATGCAAGAAGACGATGATGGAAGCTGACAACGACAGGGGATGGGCCGCGAGCCTAGGGAGCGCGGCATGACGGTGGGCATCAGCGAAGAGATCGACCTCTACGTGTGGGAGGGCGCCTCCGACATCGCCGTACGCGCCGAGCGCAGCCTGGCGGGCTATGACGTCAACGTCATGCGCGCCGAGCTGGGCATGGCGCCGCCTGGTGGGCGCGACCCCAACCGGCCGATGGTGGCGATGGTGTCGGTCACGGTGATGAGCGATGCGCGCTTTGGCGGCGGCGAATGGCTGGCCGCGCAAGGCGCGCCGGTCATCTGGGTGGCAGCGGAAGAGCGGGGACGCGATCCGCGTTTCTATCCGCCTGCGTATTCGCACACCTTGCCGCTGAGCTTCACCGGCGCGGAGCTGCGGGCCCTGCTGTTCCGGCTGGCCGGCGCGGCCCAGCGGGCCGCGCATACGTCCGCCCATGCGCCCAAGCCCCTGGTGGCCGTGTCCGCGCCCATGCGTGAACTGTTGTCCGAGGCCGAGATGTTCGCGGACTGCCGCACCAGCGTGCTCATCCACGGCGAAACCGGTGTGGGCAAGGAGCGGATCGCGCGCCTCCTGCACGACCGTGCGGCCTGGTCCGCCGGGCCGTTCGTCGCGGTGAACTGTGGCGCTGTCCCGGAGGGCCTGTTCGAGGCGCATTTCTTCGGACACGCGAAGGGTGCCTTTACCGGCGCCGTTGGCGCGCACAAGGGATACTTCGAGCAAGCCAGCGGCGGCACCCTGTTCCTCGACGAAATCGGCGATCTTCCGCTTTATCAGCAGGTCAAGCTCCTGCGCGTGCTGGAGCAGAACGTCATCACCCGGCTGGGCGCCACCACCGAGGTGGCGGTGGACTTCCGCCTGGTGGCGGCCACCAACCGCGATCTGCGCAAGCGCGTCGCCAGCGGTGATTTCCGGGCCGACCTTTACTACCGGCTGGCCGTGATCGAGCTGTACGTGCCGACGCTGGAAGAGCGTGGTCCGGAAGACAAGGCGGCAATCTTCAAGGCCTTGCTGGAACGCGAGCTGCCGGACGTGTCCGACCTGCCGCAGTGGCTGGTCGAGCGCGTCGCCGCGACGCGCTTTGACGGCAATGTGCGGGAGCTTTCCAACGTGGTGGAGCGGGTCGCCATCGTGCGCCGCCAATGCGGCAACTGGAATCGCGAGCGTATCGAGCGCGTGTTCGAGCGTCTTGCGGACTGCTCGCGCATCCTGGGTGTCCCGGCCGCCGGAGCGCCTGCGCCCAACGCGATCCCGCCTCCCGCGCTGAGCGAAACCGAGCAGGCCGAGCGTGTCCGTGTGGTGGCGGCGCTGGAGGCCAACGGCTGGCGGCGCCAGGATACGGCGGCCTACCTGGGTATCAGCCGCAAGGTGCTGTGGGAGAAGATGCGCAAGCTGCAGATTGCGGGCGGGCAGGGCGAGTCGGCCGATGTGCTGGGCCCCGGGGAAGGGGGCGCCTATTCCTGAACAGATGGGTCTCGCGGACCCGTCTGCATGGCGCAAGCCGCGAAGACCGCAAGACTGCGAAGGACGCGGGTTTGCCTGTGCGTCATTTCTCTACTGAAAGTTGCTATAGTTTGTTCAAAATCTCATCCTTGGGGAAGGCATGGAACTCCGCTCTCTGCACCTGGCCGTGCGCACCGCATTGGCCGGCCTGACGCTGGTTGGCCTGACGGCATGCGCCGCCACGCAACCCAGCGCGCCCGAATCGGCCGTCACGCAATCCGACGCGCCGAAAACCGCCGAGGCCGGCGCGCAGCCGGTCACGCCGCCGCCGGCACCGGCTGTCATCCAGCCCGAACCCAAGCCCGCTGCAAGCGGCCCGGTCGCGGAAGTGCAGCAGCTGATCCAGTCGCGCCAGGTCAATGAACTGCGCACGACCTACAACGGCAGCTATGGCGCCAGCATGCTGTTCAAGCCCGACGAGCTGGTCTACTACGTCGCGTTGTTCCGCCAGAAGGAGTTCCTGCGCGTCAGCAAGACCCGCGTGGCTGCCGAGGCCGAGCAGACCTATCGCCGCTATGCCGCGCAGACCAACGAATTGGCCGAGGTCGATATCCGCCGCATCACGCTGCAGGCCGAGCAGGCCCGCACCGACAGGCTGCTGAGCGAGCGCACGAGCCAGCTCGAAGGCTTGCAGGCGGATGTGGATCGCCAGCGCCAGCAGGCAGCCCAGATCGCCGCCAACCAGAAGCAGGCGCGTGAAGAGGCGGCCCAACTGTCGGCCCAGCAGAAGGATGCCGCTGCCGAGTTGCGCCGCCTGCAGGCACGCATCCGCGAACTGGAGCGCCAGCAGGCCAACGTGGGCGCCCAGGCCGAGCCGCGCGCCAAGAGCGGCGCGAAGAAGCTGCCGGCCAAGTAAGCGGCGCCAGCCAGCCCGCCCGCGCGGCCTTTCCCGGCCAGCGCATCCCGAGACCCGCCCGTATGCCATACTGGCGGGTCTTGTTTTTCCGGCCTCGGGCCGCCATCTGCCAGTCATGGCTATCAAGGTTTTCGATCTCGAGTGCGATCAGGGCCACCTTTTCGAAGGCTGGTTTTCCTCGCACGATGACTACGCCCACCAGCAGGCGAGCGGCTTGCTCACCTGTCCGGTTTGCGCCAGCGCAACGGTTGCCAAGCGGCTGTCGGCGCCGCGCCTGAATGTCGGCCATGCGGAGGCGCCCGCCGCGCAGCCGCCCGCCACGCCGGAAAACATCCAGGCCGCTTTCCTGCGTCATCTGCGCGCCATCGTGCGCGGCACCGAGAACGTGGGTGATCGTTTCGCCACCGAGGCGCGCCGCATCCATGAAGGCGAGGCCGACGAGCGGCCCATCCGCGGCGTCGCCACGCCGGCCGAGCGCGAAGCGCTGGCGGCGGACGGCATCGCCGTCATGGCCTTGCCCGATATCCTCGACGACGAACGCATGCAGTAAGCGCGCGCCCCCTGGGGGGCGGCAAGCCGAAGGCGCGGCGTGGGGGCCTTTGTTTCATTGCCGCGCGCGTTCGCGGATGCCGGCGTGCAGCATGCCCAGCGCCACCTCGAAGACAGCCCCGCTGTCCAGGCTGGCGAAGCGCGGCATGAAGCGCTTGAGCAGCGGATAGTCCGCGTCGGGCAGCGCCGCCACTTCGTCCTGTTCGGCCTGCGTGGCCGGGCGGATCATGCCGCCCGTTTCGCCGGCAGCCAGGCCGTAGACGGCGGCGTACCAGCTCAGCACGACAGCGGGCACCTCGGCCTGCGGCACGCCGGCATCGCAGATGGCGCCATACACCGTCTCGATGTGCGCGAAATCGGAGACGCCGGTATTCACGAAGCGCAGCATCAGCCCGAAGGTGCCACGGTATTGCAGCGCCAGTTGGCGATACTGCATGGCCAGGGCGCGCAGTCGCGCGTCCCAGGGCAGGGCGGCGGGCACGGGCTGCAACTGCGCCGTGAGCCAGTCCGCCATGGCGCGGTGCAGGCCTTCCTTCGATTTGAAGTGATACAGGATGGCCATCGGATCGCAGCCCATCTCGGCGCCCACCTTGCGCACGCTGAAGCCTGTTTCGCCCGTGGCTTCCATGACCCTGACGGCGGTGGCGACCATCACTTCCCTGGACAGGCCGCGTGGCCCTGGCTGTATCTTTTCGCTGCGTGGTGGCATGCATTCCCCTTGCCGTCTCCGGACGGTGCCGAAGGCGGGACGTCGCTCCTGGTTTGACGAATCAAATTCTACACCATAGAATTTATATTTCTACAATGAAGAAATGAAGCGCGAGCAGTGGCCTGGACCGGGCCGCCACGCAGCGCCTTGTCCAAAAAGGTATCCACCATGGCATCCGACACTCCGATCAAGCTGCGCCCGCTCGAGCGCGAAGACCTGCGCTATGTCCATGCGCTCGACAACAATGCCAGCGTCATGCGCTACTGGTTCGAGGAGCCCTACGAAACCTTCGCCGAGTTGTCGGCCCTGTATGACGAGCACATCCATGACCAGCGCGAACGCCGCTTCGTCATGGAGGCGGGCGCCGACCGCGTGGGACTGGTCGAACTGGTGGAGATCGATCACGTCCACCGCCGCGCCGAGTTCCAGATCATCGTGGCGCCGGAACACCAGGGCAAGGGCTATGCCTCACGCGCCACGCGGCTGGCGATGGAATATGGCTTCAGCGTGCTGAATCTCTACAAGATCTACCTGCACGTCGACCGCGAGAACCACAAGGCCGCGCACATCTACAAGCAACAGGGTTTCCAGGAAGAGGGCGTGCTCAAGCACGAGTTCTTCGTGCAGGGCCAGTATCGCGACGTGATCCGCATGTGCCTGTTCCAGCACGAGTTCCTGGCCATGCATCCGCCCGCGCCCGCCATGGTGACGCCCACGGCGCAGTAGCTTCGCGGCGCGGTGCGCGCAGGCGCAAGCGTGTCCTGCCCGGATCAGGCAAAAAAACGAAGCAACAGGGGGAGGAAGACTTCCCCGCGCCCCGCGAGCGGCCAAGCGCTCGCGCAGGGCGGGAAAGGACGCCGCGCAACCCGAAGGCTCGCGGCGTGGGGCTTACATCACGCGGCTGCGGTATTCGCCGGTGCGGGTGTCGATCTCGATCTTGTCGCCGATGGCGCAGAACAACGGCACGGGCAGTTCCCAGCCGGTGTTGATCTTGGCGGGCTTCATGACCTTGCCCGAGGTGTCGCCACGCACGGCGGGTTCCGTGTAGATGATTTCGCGCACGATCATCGTGGGCAGTTCGATCGAGATGGCGCGGCCGTCATAGAAGACGACTTCGACGGCCATGTTCTCTTCGAGGTAGTGCAGGGCGTCGCCCATGCTGTCGGCCTCGACTTCGTACTGGTTGTATTCCTGGTCCATGAAGACGTACATGGGGTCGGCGAAGTAGGAGTAGGTGCACTCCTTGCGATCCAGCACGACGACTTCGAACTTTTCGTCAGCCTTGTAGACCGATTCGCTGCCCGAGCCGGTCAGCAGGTTCTTGAACTTCAGCTTGACGACGGCGGCGTTGCGGCCCGACTTGTTGTATTCGGCCTTCTGGACCACGAGGGGCTCGCTGCCCACCATGACCACGTTGCCCACGCGCAGTTCCTGTGCGGTTTTCATGAATCAAAACTCCGGTATTTCAAGATCGCGTCTGGTGAGCGATGAAGGTAAGAAAGAGGTGTGAACCAAGCGGTGAACCGATAGGCAAGGCCATCGGTGATGCCATCCGTCGCGCGAAACCCCCTGGCGGCAGCGGATTGCAAAGCCTCTTATTCTAGCCTGTTTGGGCTGGACGCAAGCAAAAGCGGACCAGGGCGTCCGCCAGGTCTTCCTGGCGGGCCAGGGCCTGGCAGGCCTGCCAGGCGTGCGTCTGCCAGGATTGCCAGGCGGGGGGTGACAGCGCGGCGTGTAGCGCCTCTGCCACAGCCCGCGCCCCCGCGGCAATTCCCGCCGCGGTCTGGCCAGGCAGCGTCGTGTTCCAGGCCTCGTTCAGGCGGCGGACCTCGGCCGGACCGCCATGGCGATCCTGCCAGGCGGCCAGCTTGTCCAGGTGCGCGTTTTCATCCTGGGGGTAGATCTGCCAGACCAGCGGCCGGCCGGCCCATAGCGCCCGCACGAAGGAGTCCTCCCCCCGGATGACGTTGAGGTCGGCGCTCCACAGCAGGCGGTCGAAATCGGGTTGCCGCACGAAGGGGATGCGCGCCACGTTCAGCGGCGTGCCTTGCGCGGCGTCATCCAGTCCCGGCGCGACGCCTTGCGGGACCAGCAGCACCGTCCGGCCGGCCTGCGCCAAGCCCTGCAGCAGGCCGGCCCAGGGGGCGTGTGGGTAACAGAAGAGCGTTGCCAGCCGTGCGCCCTCTTGCCAGGCGCCCAGGGCTGCTTCGGTGACGCCCAGGGTGCGCAGCATTGCGGTGGCCGGCTCGCGGCTGGCCTGCCAGGCGTCGCGCTGGGCCAGCAGATCGGGTTCGCGCAGCAAGCCGCCGGTTTCGGGGGTGAAGCCGGGGAAGAAGAAGGCTTTCTTCAGGCCGTTGGGCTGTGGAGAGGGCAGGCCGTGGCAAGCGCCGACCCAGTCCTCGGCGCTGAGATACTCGAGGTTGATCCAGGTCGTCCGTTGCGTCGGCTCGGCGGCCATGCGGGCGACATAGGCCGCGGGCGGATCACAGGCGAAGGCCTCGATGGCGACCTCGCCCGGTTCCAGGTCGGGAGCGGGCTGCGACCAATGGATGACCTCCACGCCCTGCACGACCTGGCGCGCGGCGTGGAGGTCGACAGCGGGTTCCAGGCGGGCGAACGAGGCGAGGTCGTCGACCCACAAGCGCAAGGGCCAGCCGTGGCCTTGCGCCAGGCGGCGGGTCAGGCGCCAGCACACGCCGATGTCGCCGTAGTTGTCGACGACCCGGCAGAACAGATCGGTGCGCATGCGGACGTGGCGTCAGTGGAAATGCGCGGGCGCCGTGTTCGCGTCCTCGGGCAGCTCGGGGTGCGTCATTTCGCCCAGGGGATTGGGGAAGTAGGGCGTGCCGCAATCCTCGCAGTAGTCGGGCGGCAGGATGCCGGGCAGTCGGCGGATGTCGGCCACGCCTTGCTCCTTCAGCAGCGCGGCGATTTCCTCGATGGCATCGGGGCCGGTGGGTTCGGCATCCTCGGGCAAGGGCTCTTCCTCGCGGCCATAGACGGGCCAGACGCAACCGTAGATCACGTCGTTGCGGTTGCGCGGGGTGAAGCTGATGCGGTATTCGTCCACGCGGGTTTCGCCGCAGCCGCCGATGACGGCGCGCAGCTGGTCGGGCGCGAGTCCGGCGGCGCCCTCCAGCCAGGCCACGGCGGCCTTCAGCGCCAGCGGGCGCACGCGCCGGTCGGCGTCGCGATTGCTGACGTAATAGGCATCGGGCAGCAGGCATTCCACGCCGCAGCCGGGCAGGAGGCCCGCCAGCGTGGGCTGGGCCTGGGCAATCCATTGCACCAGCGCATCGGCGCGGCTGCCGCCGTTGGCTTCCTGCCAACGGAAGAGGGGGGCGCCCTCGGGCACCACGACGCCCGCGACCACGTAACGCGTGTCGGCCAGCATGGGCGGCACATCCTCGCCGGGGCCGGGTTGCAGCGCGGGGCGGGGGGCTTCCAGGCCAAGCGCCTGGCTGCCCAGGCGATGCAGCCATTGCCAGGTGTCGGAGAAGGTGCGAGGCATCTGGTCCAGGCTGACCAGGGTGGGCAGCAGCGCCAGTTGCGCGCCTTCGGCCAGCACGTGTCCATGCAACTGCGCGCGCAGGGTGTCCTGCGCCGCTTGCGGGATGGGGCCGTTGGCAATGCTGTAGCGGGTCCAGGCCACCACGGGTGCCACCAGCAGCAGGACGTCATGGCGCTGGCCGTCTTTCTCGAGCACCAGCGATTCCGAAGCGGTCTCGGCCTGTTCGATCAGGACTTCGTAGCCGCCGGCATGATGGTGCGACAGGTGATCCAGCGCGGCCTCCAGCGTGGCGTCGTTGCTGGCGCGCAGCAGCTTGGCCAGCAGGCGGCCGAGCTCCGCTTCCCAATAGCGGTCCTCGACCCGGCTGCCCGACTCGTCCAGCGCCGTCGCGAGCGCGACCAGGCGGCTGGCGTCGCGATTCAAGCGGGAGGGGGAAGATCTGCGGATGCGGGCCATTGTCGGTAAACCAGGAAAAGGAAGCTGAACGCGCTAGTTTACCGCTCCGACCCGGGGGATGACGCCAAACACAGTCCGGCACAGCGCAGCAAAGGTGCGCCGCCACTGTCGGTACATTGTGCTGAAAAGTGAAATAGACAAAACAAAGATGCCAGGTTTATTGCGATAAGGAAAACTCGGACAATCTCTTCATCAGGGCGAGTCCGGCGATAGGCGCCAAGCCCGCTGCTATCCGATATGGAGTCCGCCATGCGTTTCCCCGTTCTCTTCGTTTCCCACGGTTCGCCCATGCTGGCCGTCGAGCCGGGCTGTACCGGCGCGGCCCTGGAGGCCTGGGTGCAGACCCTGCCCGAGAGGCCGAGCGCCATTCTCGTCGTGTCGCCGCATTGGCGCGGCGCGGGCCTGGCCGTGTCCACCCGGGGCCAGCAGGAAGCCTGGCATGATTTCGGCGGTTTTCCCCCCGAGCTCTATACCCTGGCGTATGGCGCGCCTGGCTCGCCCGAGCTGGCGGCACGGATCCGCCGCTTGCTGGCCGAATCGGACCTGCCCGTGCAGGACGATCCGGCCCGTCCGCTGGATCATGGTGCATGGGTGCCCCTGCGCTACCTGTATCCGCAGGCGGACATCCCCGTCGTGCAACTGGCGCTGGACGCCCGGCTGGATGCCCGTGGCCAGTACGCGCTGGGCCGGCTGCTGGCGCCCTTGCGCGACGAGGGCGTGCTGATCATCGGCTCGGGCTCGCTGACGCACAACCTGCGGCACGTCCAGCCGCCGGGCTCGGCCCCCTTGCCCTATGTGGGCCCCTTCCAGGACTGGTACGCCCGTCATCTGGCCCAGGGCAACCTCGAGACGTTGATGGACTGGCAGCGCGAGGCGCCTGGCGCGACGCAGGCACATCCGCACGACGATCACCTCATGCCTTTGTATGTGGCGCTGGGCGCCGGCGGCCTGCCCGCGTTGCGGCTCAATGACGAGGTGAGTTACGGCGCCCTCGCGATGGACGCCTATCAGTTCGGGTGAGTCGGGCGGCGCGCTCGCCGTCCGCTCAGCGCGAACCGTTGATCTGCGCCTGCAGCGCTTCCACGCGTTCGGGCGTGGGCGGATGCGTGGATAGCCAGCCGGGCGTGTCGCCGCGATCGCGGCCGTCTTCCAGTTTGCGCAGCATCCTGGCCAGGGAGTGGGGATCGCGACCGGCAGACTGCAGCAAGGCGACGGCGCGCGCATCGGCATCCCGTTCGAAATCCCGCGAATACGACATGTCGAGCAGGCTGGTGCCGGTGACGATGGCCTGGTTCAGGAACTCGCTGGCGTCTCCGCTGATCAGCATGACGGCCGCCGCCAGGCCCAGTGCGCGCGACAGCCGGCGCATGCCGTGACGGGCGTCGATGTGCCCGATTTCATGGGCGATGACGCCGTCCAGCGCCTGCGGCGAGCCGGCCAGCTTCAGCAACTGGTCCGTCACGACGATGGTGCCGCCGGGCAGGGCCAGCGCATTGGCGCCCAGCCGGCCGCCGTGCCGCAATTCCAGTTTGAGGGGGATGGCGTCGGGGTCGCCTCGGCTGCGGTCCAACTCGTCGACGATCGCCTGCAAGGTCTCTTTTTGCTCGGGCGTGGCTTTGCTCGGCGACATGAAGGTGTCCAGCGAGTGCATCACGCCCTGGCCGATGAAGGCTTCCACCGAGTGCGGGATCAGCAGCGCGACGCGGTCGGCCGCGAAAGGCACGCCCCAGCGGATCATCCCGAAACACAGCAGCAGCGCCACGACGACAAAGCCGATGAGGCGCGGCCGCATGCGTTCCCAGCCATGGACGTAGGCGCCGCGCGAGCCTTGCAGCCGGCGGCGCAGCGTGTCTGCCTGCGACTGTTCCCGGGTCTCGAAGACGCTGCCGTCTTCCAGCGTGATGCGCTGCGAAGGACCGTCGAGCCGCGCGGGCCAGGCCAGGGTGCCGGGCGCCACGAGGCGGGATTCGTCGCCATGCTGCAGCCACAGCCGGCCATCGGGATGTAGCGTCAGCCTTGCCGGCTGGTGCGCCGCGGCGCGCGGGGCGAAGAGCCGCCCCGCGACCGTCAGCACGCTGTGCGTGCCTTCCAGCGTGTCAGTGCTCATGTCGACGGCAGCACGTCCTGATTTACAGCGGCGCCAGGCCGCTGAGGCCTTCCATCTCGCCGTATTCGCTGGCGAAGCTGCCCGGACGATCCTGGTGCGAGGAAACGAAGGCATCCAGGCCAGGCGCGGCATGCAGCGTGATGCTTTGCGTCACGTAGCGGTGGCGGCGCACCAGTGCCCACGGATACAGCAGGCCCAGCGAGAACGCCGTGGCGAAGAGGCCCGACACGACGATCCACAGGTGGCGCCACGGCGAGAGATCGGTGCGCAGCGTGTGGCCGCCCTCGATGCTCAGGTCGTTGACGCACAGCTTCAGGACGTGGCCGGCGTAATAGGCCGTGCCCACCAGGAAGCCCAGGTAGACGCCCATGATGAGGAAGTGCCAGATGGACATCTGGGCCACCGTGCCCAACAGCAGCAGGACGGCGCCGATGGCCAGCGCGGGCAGCAGCGCGATGCCTGCCGCGCGGTAGAACTGGCCCAGCGAGGGGTTGACGTTGAAGCGAGCGCCGCCCCACGAGTGGCCGTTGACGGTGTAGCGGACTGCCATGCGCGTGGCCATCGGCATCAGCAGGCCCAGCGTCAGCATGCCGACGAAGGGCATCACCAGGAAGACCACCGCGGCCTTGCCGTAGCTGCCCTGGAAGTCGAAGCGCACGTTGCGCCAGCTGGTGACGCGGGCGCGGAAGCGCATGGCCGAGTTCATCAGCCAGGGCACTGCCACCAGGAGGCCCAGCAGCAAGACCAGCTGGACGAGGGGGTGGATGACGCCGGCGACTGCCGTCGCGATGATGACGCCCAGCGCCATCAGGCGGCCCTTGAAGATCTGCATGCCGGTGGCGTGGTATTCGAAGACATGGCCATCGACTTCCGTGTTGCCGTAGAACCAGCGGTGCTTGCGGACCTTGGCCCAGGCGGAATAGATGCCCAGGGTGACGATGGTGAGCAGCAGGTTCACGATCCAGATGCCGAAGTACGTGCCGGCGTCGCCATGGAAGCGCATGGGCGTGGAGCGCGGCGCATCGGGCTGGGCGGCAGGGGCTGGGGTGCTGAAGGCATTGCCGGCGGGGAAGGACGAGGCCTCCGGCTGCTGGCTGGGGTCAGGAAAGTTCACGATGGTTCTCGCTGAGAGTTTTGCGTTGTTCGATGAGCGATGTTGCGGCCGCGGGCTTCAATCGCGGCACGCGGAGAAAGTTAGCAGCATTCGGTTTCAGGAGGACGAAAGGAAGCCGTTCAAACTCGAAATAAATTGTGTAAGAGCTTAAGAAAACATGGCGGCCAGGCAAGAAAAAACCGGGCACGAGGCCCGGTTTTTCAGCCGCGGATCCTGCCGGATCCGCGGGGTTGCCTGTCGGGAGTGCCTGTCTTTACGCCGCTTCCAGCAACTGGCGCAGCACGAAGGGCAGGATGCCGCCGTGCTTGTAGTAGTCCACCTCGATCGGCGTGTCGATGCGCAGCAGCACGGTCACCTGCTGCGTGCTGCCATCCTTGCGGTGGATGGTCAGCGTGACGTCCTGCATGGGCTTGATGCCGTTTTCCAGCCCCGAGATGTCGTAGGTTTCCTCGCCGGTGATGCCCAGCGATTGCACGCTGTCGTCGCCCTTGAACTGCAGCGGCAGCACGCCCATGCCCACCAGGTTGCTGCGGTGGATGCGCTCGAAGCTGCGCGTGACGACGGCCTTCACGCCCAAGAGCTGCGTGCCCTTGGCCGCCCAGTCGCGCGACGAACCGGTGCCGTATTCCTCGCCGCCGAAGACGATGGTGGGCGTGTCCTGCGCCACGTACTTCATGGCGGCATCGTAGATCGACATCTGTTCACCGGTAGGCTGGAACAGCGTGTCGCCGCCTTCGTAGCGGCTGCCGTCCGCCAGCGGCGGGATCATCAGGTTCTTGATGCGCACGTTGGCGAAGGTGCCGCGCATCATGATCTCGTGGTTGCCCCGGCGCGAGCCGTAGCTGTTGAAGTCGGCCTTCATGACGCCGTTTTCCTTCAGCCAGCGGCCAGCGGGCGAGCTTTCCTTGATCGAGCCGGCGGGCGAGATGTGGTCGGTGGTGACCGAGTCGCCGAACACGCCCAGCGCGCGCGCGCCCTTGATGACCGGCATTGCGCCCGGGGTCACGCCGAAGTCGCCGAAGAAGGGCGGCTCGGCGATATAGGTCGACTCAGGCCAGTTGTAGACGTCGCCCGTCACGCCCTGGATCTTCTCCCACAGTTCGCCCGGCTTGCTCTTGACCTGGCCGTAGTTGGCGCGGAAGGCCGCGGGATTCAGCGCGAACTTCACGAGCGCGTTCACTTCCTCGGTGCTCGGCCAGATGTCGCCCAGCCACACGTCGCCGTTCTTGCCGCGGCCCACCGGCTCGGTCATCAGGTCGCGCGTGATGGTGCCGGCCAGCGCATAGGCCACGACCAGCGGGGGCGAGGCCAGGAAGTTGGCCTTGATGTTCGGATGGATGCGGGCTTCGAAGTTGCGGTTGCCCGAAAGCACGGCCGAGCAGATCAGGTCGTTGCCGGTGATGGCTTCGTTCAGGTCCGGCGTCAGGTCGCCCGCGTTGCCGATGCAGGTGGTGCAGCCATAGGCGGCCACGTCGAAGCCCAGCTTTTCCAGGTAGGGCAGCAGGCCCGTCTTGGTGAGGTATTCGGTCACCACGCGCGACCCCGGGGCCAGCGAGGTCTTGATGTGCTTGGGCACGGTCAGGCCGGCTTCCACGGCCTTCTTGGCCAGCAGGCCGGCGGCCAGCAGCACGCTGGGGTTGGACGTGTTGGTGCAGGAGGTGATGGCGGCGATCAGGATGTCGCCGTTCTTCACCTGCGTGCCCGCGCTGGTGGTGTAGGTCCTGGCCAGCTTGTCGGCGGGCTGGTTGAAGCCGTTTTCCGAGACCGGCTTGGAGAACAGGTCGATGAAGGTGTTCTTCACGTTGCCGATCTCGATGCGGTCCTGCGGGCGCTTGGGGCCGGCCAGCGAGGGCGCGACCGTGGACAGGTCCAGCGTCAGCAGCTTGGTGTAGTCGATGTCGCGCGCGGCCGGCACGCCGAACATCTTCTGCGCCTTGAAATAGGCTTCGAACGCGGCGATTTCCTCGGCGCTGCGGCCCGTGCCCTCGAAGTAGTCGATGGTGCGGGAATCGACGGGGAAGAAGCCCATGGTCGCGCCGTACTCGGGCGCCATGTTGCCGATGGTGGCACGGTCGGTCACCGACAGGCTGGCCGTGCCTTCGCCACAGAATTCCACGAACTTGCCGACGACCTTTTCGCGGCGCAGCAGTTCGGTCAGCGTCAGCACCAGGTCGGTGGCGGTCACGCCGCCGCGCAGCTTGCCCTTCAGTTCCACGCCCACCACGTCGGGGGTCAGGAAATAGACCGGCTGGCCCAGCATGCCGGCCTCCGCCTCGATGCCGCCCACGCCCCAGCCCACCACGCCGATGCCGTTGATCATGGTGGTGTGGCTGTCGGTGCCGACCAGCGAGTCGGGGTAATAGACGCCCGTCTGCTTGTCCTTGTGCACGCCGCGCGCCAGGTATTCCAGGTTCACCTGGTGGACGATGCCGAAGCCCGGGGGCACCACGCCGAAGGTGTCGAAGGCCTGCATGCCCCACTTCATGAACTGGTAGCGCTCCTTGTTGCGCTGGAATTCCAGTTTCATGTTCAGGTCCAGCGCGTCCTTGGTGCCGAAGTAGTCGATCATGACCGAGTGGTCCACCACCAGGTCCACCGGCACCAGCGGTTCGATCAGCTTGGGCGTCTTGCCCATCTTGTCGGCCACCGCGCGCATGGCGGCGATGTCGGCGAGCAGCGGCACGCCCGTGAAGTCCTGCAGCACCACGCGGGCCACGACGAAGGGGATTTCATCTTCGCGCTTGGTGTTGGGCAGCCAATTGGCCAGCTGGCGCACGTGCTCTTCGGTGACCTTCTTGCCGTCGCAATTGCGCAGCACCGACTCGAGCACGACGCGGATCGAGATGGGCAGCCGCTGCACGTCGATCCCCAGGGCCTTGCCCAGCGCCGGCAAGGAATAGTACTGACAGGACTGCTTGCCGATCTTGAAATTCTTGAGGGTGTCGAACGTGTTGTGCGGCATGATGGACTCCGTGAGGTTGACCTTCGGTTCAGCCGCGAGGCGCGGCGTGTTCGTCGCCTTTGATTGTAAGTGAGGGACAGGCTGATTTGAACTCTTATGTCTTATATAAGAGTTACCAAATTTACCCACCCGCCCCGCTGCCGCAGCGGGTGGTTCTCAGGGGCGGGGCAGGGGGGCGCGCAGCCGGCTGGCGTAGATGTTCAGCGCCAGCCCGCCGATGACCAGGCCTGCGGCAGACAGCTTCCAGGCGGGCAAGGATTCATCCAGCAACAAGGCCGAGGACAGCATGCCGAACACCGGCACCAGCAGGGCCATGGGCGTGACCGTGGCGGCGGGGTGGCGAGACAGCAGCCAGTTCCAGGCGCCGAAGCCATAGATCGTGTTGCCGACGGCCTGCCACAGCACGGAGGCCCAGCCGCCCAGGCTGGCGTGGCTCAGCGCCGCGCCGATGGCCGCGGGGCCTTCCGCGACGAAGGTGATGAGGCTGAGCGGCGCCACCGCATAGAGGCTGCTCCAGACCGTGAAGGACACCATGTTCACGCGTCCGGCGCGGCGGACGACGGTGTTGGCGCAGGCCCAGCAGAAGGCCGCGGACAGCACCAGGCCCAGGCCGGCCAGCGTGACCGCCGCGCCCGCGTCCGTCACGCTGCGCCAGCCCACCAGGGCGAGGCCTGCCACGGCCAGTCCCAGCGCCACGATCTGAGGACGCGCGGGACGTTCGCCTGCCAGCGCCATGGCCATCAGGATGGTGAAGAACACCTGCGACTGCACCACCAGCGAGGCCAGCCCGGGCGTGATGTCGCTTTGCATGGCCCAGTAGAGCAGGCCGAACTGCCCGGCGCCCAGCAGCGTGCCGAAGCCCGCCATCGTCGTCCACGGCACGGCCGGCCGCCGGATGAAGAACACCCAGGGCAGGGCCGACAGCAGGAAACGCAGCGTGGAAAGCAGGAAAGGCGGGAAGTCGACCAGGCCCCACTTGATCACCACGAAGTTGGTGCCCCAGATGAGCACCACGGACAGGGCGAGCAGCAGATGAAGTGGGGGCATGATGACGGGGGCGGGCAGGGCAAGCCGCCAGTGTAGCGAGCGCGGGCTGACAGGCGGCTGGCTGGCGCAAGGCACACAGGCCGATTCGATGATGACGTTACTATGACAGGCAGCCGTAAGCGGATTGCATCCGGCCTCTCCTGACTTCTCCTCCTCATGTCGTTGTCCGCCTTGTTGTTGGTCGTGCTGGCCGCCTGCATCCATGCGACCTGGAACCTGCTTGCCAAGCGGGCGGCGTCGGTCGGGCCGTCCTTCGTGTTCGCCTATGCGCTGTGCGCGACGGTGATCTACCTGCCGCTGGTGCTCTGGGATGTCTGGCGCGGCGGCATGGCCTGGAGCCTGCCCGTCGTGATCGTGCTGGTGGCCAGCGCGGCCATCCACCTGGCGTACAGCCTGTGCCTGCAGCGCGGTTATCAGGTGGCGGACCTTTCCGTCGTCTATCCCGTGGCGCGCGGCACCGGCCCGCTGCTGTCCTCGGTCGGGGCGTTCGTGCTGCTGGCCGAGCCGCCGCACGCAAGCGCCATCGCGGGCATGCTCTGCGTGGTGATCGGCATCTTCTGCATCGCCACCCAGGGCCGCTGGGCGCGGTTCCGCCAGCCTGATGCCTGGGTGGGCGTGCGCTGGGGCGCCTATACGGGGGCGCTCATTGCCTGCTACACGGTGGTGGATGCCTATGGCGTGAAGGTGCTGCTGGTGTCGCCGATCGTGCTGGACTGGTTCTCCAATTCATTGCGCACCTGCATGCTGACGCCCTACGTGCTGCGCCGCCGACAGGCTGTCTGGACCGCCATGCGCGGGCACTGGGGCCTGGCGCTTGCCGTGGGCGCGCTCTCGCCGCTGTCCTACATCCTGATCCTGCAGGCCTTGAGCGGCGGCGCGCCGCTCAGCCTCGTGGCGCCCGCGCGCGAGATGTCCATGATGGTGGGCGCGGTGCTGGGCATGGTGCTGCTGAAGGAAGCGGCCGGCGTCTGGCGGATCGCGGGGTGCGCGGTGCTGGTGGTGGGGGTGGTGTTGCTGGGGATGAGCTAGACAGCGTCGCGCCTTGCCTGCCATAAAAAACGCCCCGGGCCGAAACCCGGGGCGTTCTTCCTGAAACGGAGCCGCGCGGCGGGACAGTCCCGCCGCGCAACGCTTCATCAGACCTCGATCACGTCGGCCACGTCCTTGTAGTCGGGGATCTTGTCGAAGTTCAGGTACTGGTAGATCTGGTCGCCGCTCTTGTTGATGACTCCCATGTCGACCATGTACTCGTCCTTGGTCGGGATGCGGCCCAGCTTCGAGCAGATGGCGGCCAGTTCGGCCGAGCCCAGGTAGACGTTGGTGTTCTTGCCCAGGCGGTTCGGGAAGTTGCGGGTGCTGGTCGACATGACCGTGGCGCCTTCGCGGACCTGGGCCTGGTTGCCCATGCACAGCGAGCAGCCCGGCATTTCGGTGCGCGCGCCGGCCGTGCCGAAGACGCCGTAGTGGCCTTCCTCGGTGAGCTGCGTGGCGTCCATCTTGGTGGGCGGGGCCACCCAGAGCTTGACCGGGATGTCGCGCTTGCCTTCCAGCAGCTTGGAGGCCGCCCGGAAGTGGCCGATGTTGGTCATGCAACTGCCGATGAACACTTCGTCGATCTTGGCGCCGGCCACGTCCGACAGCGTCTTCACGTCGTCGGGGTCGTTCGGGCAGGCCACGATGGGCTCGTGCACGTCGGCCAGGTCGATCTCGATGATGGCGGCGTATTCGGCGTCGGCATCAGGTTCCAGCAGCTGCGGGTTGGCCAGCCAGGCTTCCATGGCCTTGATGCGGCGGCCCAGCGTGCGCTCGTCTTCGTAGCCGTTGGCGATCATCCACTTCAACATCACGATGTTGCTGTTGATGTACTCGATGATCGGTTCCTTGTTCAGGCGCACCGAGCAGCCGGCGGCCGAACGTTCAGCCGAGGCGTCCGACAGCTCGAAGGCTTGTTCCACCTTCAGGTCCGGCAGGCCTTCGATTTCCAGGATGCGGCCGGAGAAGATGTTCTTCTTGCCTTGCTTGGCCACGGTCAGCAGGCCTTGCTTGATGGCGTACAGCGGAATGGCGTTGACCAGGTCGCGCAGCGTGACGCCGGGCTGCAGCTTGCCCTTGAAGCGCACCAGCACCGATTCCGGCATGTCCAGCGGCATGACGCCCGTGGCGGCGGCGAAGGCCACCAGGCCCGAGCCGGCGGGGAAGGAGATGCCGATGGGGAAACGCGTGTGCGAATCGCCGCCGGTGCCGACGGTGTCGGGCAGCAGCATGCGGTTCAGCCACGAGTGGATGACGCCGTCGCCCGGACGCAGCGAGACGCCGCCGCGGGTGCTGATGAACTCGGGCAGCGTGTGGTGCGTCTTGACGTCCACGGGCTTGGGATAGGCGGCGGTGTGGCAGAACGACTGCATCACCAGGTCGGCCGAGAAGCCCAGGCAGGCCAGGTCCTTCAGCTCGTCGCGGGTCATGGGGCCGGTGGTGTCCTGGCTGCCCACCGAGGTCATGCGCGGTTCGCAATAGGTGTCGGGGCGGATGCCCTGGCCTTCCGGCAGGCCGCAGGCGCGGCCGACCATCTTCTGGGCCAGGGTGTAGCCGCGGCCGGTGTCGACCGGGTTCTTGGGCAGGCGGAACAGCGTCGAGGGCGCGAGGCCCAGGGCTTCGCGGGCCTTGGCGGTCAGGCCGCGGCCGATGATCAGTGGAATGCGGCCGCCGGCGCGCACTTCGTCGAACAGCACGTCCGACTTCACTTCGAATTCGGCGATGACCTGACCGTCCTTGAGGGCCTTGCCGTCATAAGGGCGCAGCTCGACCACGTCGCCCATCTCCATGTTGGAGACGTCCAGCTCGATCGGCAGGGCGCCCGCGTCTTCCATGGTGTTGTAGAAGATCGGGGCGATCTTGCTGCCCAGGCACACGCCGCCGAAACGCTTGTTCGGCACGAAGGGGATGTCTTCGCCGGTGAACCACAGCACCGAGTTGGTGGCCGACTTGCGCGAGGAGCCGGTGCCGACCACGTCGCCGACGTAGGCGACCAGGTGGCCCTTTTCCTTCAGGCTGGTGATGAACTCGACCGGACCGCGCTTGCCGTCTTCCTCGGGCTGGAACGCGGCGCCGTCGCGCTTGTTCTTCAACATCGCCAGGGCGTGCATGGGGATGTCGGGACGCGTGGTGGCGTCGGGGGCGGGCGACAGGTCGTCGGTGTTGGTTTCGCCGGGCACCTTGAAGACGGTGATCGTCAGGCTTTCAGGCACTTCGGGACGGCTGGTGAACCACTCGGCATCGGCCCAGCTTTGCAGCACGGCCTTGGCATTGGCGTTGCCGGCGTCTGCCTTTTCCTTCACGTCGTGGAAGGCGTCGAACATCAGCAGCGTCTTCTTCAGCGCGTCGGCGGCGATGGCGCCGACCTCGGCGTCGTCCAGCAGTTGGACCAGGGGTCCGATGTTGTAGCCGCCCAGCATCGTGCCCAGCAGTTCAGTTGCCTTGGCACGGCTGAGCAGCGCACACGATTCGCTGCCCAGGGCCACGGCGGCCAGGTAGGAGGCCTTGACCTTGGCGGCATCGTCCACGCCGGCCGGCACGCGATGGGTCAGCAGGTCCACCAGATTCTGCGCCTCGCCTTCGGGCGGGTTCTTGATCAGTTCGATCAGTTCGGCGGTCTGCTTGGCGGACAGCGGCAGCGGCGGGATGCCCAGGGCGGCGCGCTCGGCGACGTGTTGACGGTAGGTTTCCAGCATGGGTGACAGGCCTGCTTAGTCGGGTTGGAAAAGGGGTATGGGACGGAATTGTAGAACCATCCCAAAGGGTGGGCAATGGTCTTGTATCTTATATAAGACATGCCGGGGCAAGCCAGGTTCCCGTCCCCCCGCCCGCAGCGTCAGGCGATGTCGCCATCCACATAGAACCAGCGGCCGTCCTGGCGCACGAAGCGGCTGGTCTCGTGCAGGCGCGAGGCGCGGCCTTGCAGGCGGCTGCGGGCGACGAACTCCACCGTGGCGTGGTCCGCGTCCTGGCGCGCATGGCCGCGCACGTCCAGGCCCAGCCATTTCAGGCCGGGCGGGTTCGGTTCGAGCCGACTGGGCCGGGTGTCGGGATGCCAGGTCTCCAGCAGGTAATCCAGGCGGTCCAGCACGAAGGCGCTGTAGCGGGAGCGCATGAGGCTGGCGGCATCGGGCGCCAGCAGGCGCCGCGGGCCTTCGTGCCAGCGTTGGCAGCAGGCGGCATAGGAGTGGCCGGAGGCGCAGGGACAGGCAAGGGAGGCGGGCATGGCAGATGTCGAAGAAAAAACGCTCAGGGTAAGTCCGGAGCCGCTGCCGGTCTGGCCTGGATCGTTATGATTTAAAATAATTTGCTTATATTAATGTGGAATATATACGCCGTGCCCGCTGCCGTGCCCCGTTCAGTGCCCCCTTCGTTGCGCCGCGCATGACCCTGCTGGAACACGTCTTCTTCCTGCTCTGCGTGGCATTGGCGGCCGGCGCCCAGACCCTTTCCGGATTCGCCTTCGGCCTGTTGCTGCTGAGCCTGACCAGCCTGCTGGACATCGCGCCCATGCAGGATGTCGCCATCGTCATCAGCATGATGACACTGGCCAATTTCCTGACCGTCTTCGGCTGGCGCTGGCCCGAGCTGGACTGGAAACGGCTGATGCCTGTGCTGGGCAGCAGCCTGGTGGGCGTGACTGCCGGCCTGTGGCTGCTGCACACCCTGAGCGGCAGCATGAACGTGCTGCTGCGCATCCTGCTTGGCCTTACCATCGTCGTCTGCGCCTTCATCCTCGTGCATGGCGGCGCCATGCGCAAGACGGTGTCCGGCCCGAGCGCCTTCGCGTCGGCCGGGCTGGTCTCGGGGGTGTTGAGCGGGCTGTTCTCGGCGTCGGGGCCGCCGCTGGTCTACCTGCTGTACCGGCAGCCCTTGCCGCTGCCCACCGTGCGCAATTTCCTGGTGATCGCGCTGGCCAGCAATGCCTTTTTCCGCCTGGTGATGGTGGCAGGCACGGGCGATCTCACCTGGGGCATCATGGCGCTCAGCCTGGAGGCGCTGCCGGTGGTGGTGGGGGTGACGTGGCTGGTGCGCCGCTACGGCATGGGCCGTTCGGTCGAGGCCATCCGCAGGCTGGTCTGCGTGCTGCTGGTGCTGTCTGGCCTGAGCCTGCTTGTGCCCGGCCTGGCGGCGCTGGTGCGCTGACCTGTCCGGCGGGCCGTCGGCCCGCCTGTCCTCAAATCGCCAGCAGGTCCTTGTCTTCGCCATGGCGCTGGAAATACGCCGCGGCGTAGCTGCACGCCGGGCGCACCTTCCAGCCTTGCGCGCGCGCCGTGTCCAGCGCCTTGCGCGTGAGGGCGCCGGCAATGCCGCGTCCGCCCACGGCGCCAGGCACGCCCGTATGGGTGATGGTCATGACCGTGTCCTGCAGCAGGTATTCCAGCACGCACAACTGGCCGTCGACGGTCACGTCGAAGCGCGATTGCGCGGGGTTGTGCTGGACGTCTTGCGCGGTGATGCCACTCATGGAAAACCTCTGGATTCGTCGTCGGAGGCTTTCAACTTAGCGCACCCGGCGCCCGGCTAGCAAGCCGACGCGGGCCAGGGACGGCGCTCAGCGCGCGCCTGCTCCCAGGAACAACAGCACCCAGACGCAGATCATGGCAACCAGTCCGACCCAGCAGCCGCCCCACATGCCGATCAGGGGCCATTTCACATCGGTGGGCACGGTCTTGGGGTCGACGTGCGCCAGTTGCCGGTTGGCATGGCCGATCAGCGAGAACTGCGTGCGCGGGAAGGACAGGCGGAAGAAGTAGTCCAGCAGCATGCCGAATTGCAGCGCCTTGGGATAACGCCGGAAGGGCTGGTGCGCCAGGTAAGGGTGCTTCATCACCGCGTTGACGCGGTCGATCTTGAAGAACAGCAGATAGGCGCCCGAGATCAGGAAGACGCTGGCGCAGGCCACGAACAGGCTGAACGCGAAGGAAAGAAGGGGAAACAGGTAAGCCGACATGATGCGAGGAAAGTAGGCGCGCGGGACGGGCGCCGCAGCAAAACCGCCATGCTACAAAACTCCCGCCCCGGGCGCGACCCGAAAGTCCCAGGGTTTCCACGGGGGCTGCGCAGGATGGAACCGCCTCAGATCACGTACAGATCCACGTATTCATGCACCGGCATGGCTTCCAGCCCCGCCTGTTCCTGCGATGCCGCCAGGATGCGTTGCTGCTGCCGCGGCGGGAAGCGCCGCGCCAGGTTGCGGCGGAATTTCTCTTCCAGCAGCGGAATGCCTTCCTCGCGCCGGCGCTTGTGGCCGATGGGATAGTCGCAGGCCACTTCCTCCAGCACCGTCCCGTCCTGGAGCGTGACGGTCAGCGCGTTGGCGATGGAACGCTTGTCCGGGTCGTGATAATCCCGCGTATAGGCCGGGTCTTCCACGCAGGTGATCTTCCCGCGCAGGGCGTCGATGCGCGGGTCGGCGGCCACGTCGTCCTCGTAGTCCGCAGCCGTGAGCCGGCCGAACAGCAGCGGCACGGCCACCATGTACTGCACGCAGTGATCGCGGTCGGCGGGGTTGGCCAGCGGGCCGGTCTTGTCGATGATGCGCAGGCACGCGGCATGGGTGCGCAGCGTGATGCCGGCAATGTCCTCGGCGCGCCGGCCTGCTGCGTGCAGTTGGGCATGCAGCGCCATCGCGCATTCCACGGCGGTCTGGGCGTGGAACTCGGCGGGATAGGAAATCTTGAACAGCACGTTCTCCATCACGTAGCTGCCGTACGGCCGCTGGAAGGTGAACGGCTTGCCCTTGAACGACACGTCGTAGAAGCCCCAGGTGGGGGCGGAGAGCGCCGAGGGGTAGCCCATTTCGCCCGTGCGCGCCATCAGCGCCAGGCGCACGGCCCGGCTGGTCGCGTCGCCCGCCGCCCAGCTCTTGCGGCTGCCGGCGTTGGGGGCGTGGCGATAGGTGCGCAGGCTCTGGCCGTCGACCCAGGCCAGGGACACCGCCGCGATGATTTCCTCGCGGGACAGCCCCAGCAGGCGCGCCACGACCGCGGTGGATGCCACCTTCACCAGCACCACGTGATCGAGGCCGACCTGGTTGAAGGAATTCTCCAGCGCCAGGCAGCCCTGGATCTCGTGTGCCTGGATCATGGCGGTCAGCACGTCGCGCATCGTCAGCGGGGGCTTGCCCGCGGCAACGGCCTGGCGCGAGAGCCAGTCGGCGGTGGCCAGGATGCCGCCCAGGTTGTCCGAGGGATGGCCCCATTCGGCGGCCAGCCAGGTGTCGTTGAAGTCCAGCCAGCGGATCATCGCGCCGATGTTGAAGGCGGCCTGCACCGGATCGAGCTGGAACGAGGTGCCGGGCACCCGTGCGCCGTGAGGCACGATCGTGCCGGGCACGACAGGGCCCAGCAGCTTGGTGCAGGCGGGGTATTCCAGGGCTTCCAGGCCGCAACCCAGGGTGTCGATCAGGCAATGGCGCGCCGTGGCATAGGCCAGCGGGCTGCGGAGGAGGGCGGTGTCGAGGACATAGTCGGCAATGTCGACCATGACGGCATCGGGGGCGGGGCGGGCGGCGGAGACGGCGTGAGACATGGAGGGCTCCTGCGGTCTGGCGGGCGTTCCGGCACGCCCGGCGCCGTCCCTGCCGCGGGGCGCGGCAAGGCGGCTTGCGGCCGGCAGGATGCCGGCCGCGGGTGGGGCGTCACTTGCGCTTGTCGATGGGCACGAACTTCAGGTTTTCCGGCCCGGTGTAGTTGGCGGTGGGGCGGATGATCTTGTTGTCGACGCGCTGCTCGATGATGTGTGCGGACCAGCCGGCGGTGCGCGCGATCACGAAGAGCGGCGTGAACATCGCGGTGGGGACGCCCATCATGTGATACGACACGGCCGAGAACCAGTCCAGGTTGGGGAACATCTTCTTGGCGTCCCACATGACCGTTTCCAGGCGCTCGGCAATGTTGAACATCTTGGTGTTGCCCGCCGTCTTCGACAGCTTGCGGGCGACTTCCTTGATGACCTTGTTGCGGGGGTCCGAGACCGTGTAGACCGGATGGCCGAAGCCGATCACGACCTCCTTGTTCTCGACGCGGCGGCGGATGTCGGCCTCGGCTTCGTCGGCGGTCTCGTAGCGTTTCTGCACTTCGAAGGCGACCTCGTTGGCGCCGCCATGCTTGGGGCCGCGCAGCGCGCCGATGCCGCCGGCGATGGCCGAGTACATGTCCGAGCCCGTGCCCGCGACCACGCGGCAGGTGAAGGTGGAGGCGTTGAATTCGTGCTCGGCGTACAGCACCAGCGAAGTGTGCATGGCCTTGACCCATTCGTCGCTGGGCTTCCTGCCGTGCAGCAGGTGCAGGAAGTGGCCGCCGATGCTGTCGTCGTCGGTCTGCACGTCGATGACGTGGCCGTTGTGGCTGTAGTGGTACCAGTACAGCAGCGCCGAGCCCAGGTTCGCCATCAGGCGGTCGGCGATGTCGCGCGCGCCCGGCGTGTTGTGGTCGTCCTTCTCGGGCAGCACGCAGCCCAGCACCGACACGGCGGTGCGCATCACGTCCATCGGGTGCGACGAGGCGGGCAGGGCTTCCAGCGCGGTCTGCAGGGCGGCGGGCAGGCCGCGCAGCGCGCGCAGTTTTTCCTTGTAGGCCTTCAGTTCGGCGCGGGTGGGCAGCTTGCCGTGCACCAGCAGGTGGGCGATTTCCTCGAACTCCGAGGTCTCGGCCACGTCCAGGATGTCATAGCCGCGGTAGTGCAGGTCGTTGCCGCTGCGGCCGACCGTGCAGAGCGCGGTGTTGCCGGCGACCACGCCCGACAGGGCGACGGATTTCTTGGGCTTGAAGCCCGGCTTGTCTTCGGCGGGCGCGGCGGCGGGTGCCGGGGCAGCGGCGTCGGGGGTTTTCTTGGCGCGGGGGGTGCTCATTGTCTCAGTGCTCCTGTTTTCCTTCTGGGGGTATCCGGGAAATCCGCGGGCCTGCGCGTCAATGGCTGACGTCAGGCCTTGCTCTGCGCGAACAGCGCGTCGAGCTTGCTTTCGAAGTCGTGATAGCCGATACGGTCGTACAGCTCGTCGCGCGTCTGCATGAGGTCGACGACATTCTTCTGGTGGCCGTCGCGGCGCACGCTTTGGTAGACCATTTCCGCGGCCTTGTTCATGGCGCGGAAGGCCGACAGGGGATACAGCACCATGCCCACGCCCACGCCGCGCAGTTCGTCCACCGTGAAGAGCGGTGTCTTGCCGAACTCGGTGATGTTGGCCAGCACCGGCACGTTCACGGCGCTGGTGAAGCGCTGATAGGTGGGCAGGTCATAGGCGGCTTCGGCGAAGATCGCGTCGGCGCCTGCTTCCACACACGCCTGGGCGCGTTCGATGGCGGCGTCCACGCCTTGCACGGCGATCGCGTCGGTGCGCGCGATCACGAAGAAGTCCGAGTCGGTGCGGGCATCCACGGCGGCGCGCACGCGGTCGGCCATTTCCTGCGTGGTGACGATTTCCTTGCCCGGGCGATGGCCGCAGCGCTTGGCGCCGACCTGGTCCTCGATGTGGCAGGCCGCCGCGCCGAACTTGATCAGGCTTTTCACGGTGCGGCCGATGTTGAAGGCCGAGGGGCCGAAGCCGGTGTCGATGTCCACCAGCAGCGGCAGGTCGCACACGTCGGTGATGCGGCGCACGTCGGTCAGGACGTCATCGAGGGTGTTGATGCCGAGGTCGGGCAGGCCCAGCGACCCGGCGGCCACGCCGCCACCCGACAGGTAGATGGCCCGGAAGCCCGCGCGTTTCGCCAGCAGGGCATGGTTGGCATTGATGGCGCCGATGATCTGCAGCGGCTGCTCGGCGGCCAGGGCGGCGCGGAACAGGGCGCCGGGGGAGTCGGGTCGTGACATGGCGGGTCTCCAGGTGTTGGTGTTCTTTATCGACTGCCTACCCTGTGCTGCACCTTTCACGAGGGCAGTGACCAAATCTTTCCCCAATCGCCACGCCCGCGACAGCAGGCTCAGCTAGCAGGGGTGCGGTGGAGCCGGCTTTGCCGGTCCACCAGCACCGCCCCCTGGGGGAGGCGCGTGAGCGCCTCGGGGGGGAACTATTACTTCAGCAGGTCCTTCACGCCGTCGCGCTCTTCGAGGAGCTCCTTCAGCGTGAAGTCCAGGCGCTCGCGCGAGAAGGCGTCGATTTCCAGGCCTTCGACGCGCTTGTACTCGCCGTTCTCGGTCGTGACGGGCACGCCGTAGATGATGCCTTCGGGGATGCCGTAGGAACCGTCCGAGGGAACACCCATGGTGACCCACTTGCCATTGCTGCCCAGCACCCAGTCACGCACGTGGTCGATGGCGGCGTTGGCGGCCGAGGCGGCCGACGACAGGCCACGGGCCTCGATGATGGCGGCGCCGCGCTTGCCGACGGTGGGGATGAAGGTGTCGCGGTTCCATTGGTCGTCGTTGACCAGATCCTTCAGGCTCTTGCCCTTGACGGTCGCGAAGCGGAAGTCGGGGTACATCGTGGGCGAGTGGTTGCCCCACACGACCAGCTTTTCGATGTCGGCCACGGCGATGTTGGCCTTGGCGGCCAGTTGCGACAGGGCACGGTTGTGGTCCAGGCGCAGCATGGCGGTGAAGTTCTTGGCGGGCAGGTCGGGGGCCGACTGCTGGGCGATGTAGGCGTTGGTGTTGGCGGGGTTGCCGACGACCAGGACCTTGACGTCGCGGCTGGCGACTTCATTCAGCGCCTTGCCTTGGGCCGTGAAGATCTGGGCGTTGACGCTCAGCAGATCCTTGCGCTCCATGCCGGGGCCGCGGGGGCGGGCGCCGACCAGCAGGGCCACGTCGGCATCCTTGAAGGCGGTGCGGGGGTCGCTGTGGGCGGTCACTTCCTGCAGCAGCGGGAAGGCGCAGTCGTCCAGCTCCATGATCACGCCCTTGAGCGCCTTCTGGGCCTTCTCGTCGGGGATTTCGAGCAGTTGCAGGATGACGGGCTGGTCCTTGCCCAGCATTTCGCCCGAGGCGATGCGGAACAAGAGGGCGTAACCGATTTGGCCGGCGGCGCCGGTGACGGCAACGCGCATGGCAGGCTTGGACATGAAACGATCTCCGTGATGAAAATGGCAGTGAGGTCAGTGATCCCACCCGCCAGTGTACCGATTTAGCCGGGCTCGCAAACCCGTGTTCTGGCTGGCGCCGTCGCGCCGGTCTTCCCTGCCGCCGGCGTGCTCTCCGCCTCTGCGGGGCCCTCTCCAACGGTGCTGCGATGGTAGTGCGGAGAGGGCATGCAGTCAAATGTCTTATGTCTTATATAAGACAAAAGAGCGTCTGCCAAGGATGCCGTGATGTGCGACAATGGCGGGATATCAATAATCCGCAGTTCCCGTCGCCGCGGTCCATCCCGCGACCATCCTTCCCATGAGCGAAACCCGGCCCGAGCAGGAAATTCCCGCGCGCAGCCCCGGCAGGCCGCCGGCTGCGGCCGCGGCGTTCAGCCCGCTCTATCGGCAGATCAAGTCGCTGATCGTCGAAAGCCTGGAGCGCGGCGAATGGAAGGCCGGCGAGTCGATCCCCAGCGAGTTCGATCTGGCTGCCCGTTTCCAGGTCAGCCAGGGCACGGTGCGCAAGGCCATCGACGAGCTGGCGGCCGAGCACCTGCTGCTGCGCCGCCAGGGCAAGGGCACCTTCGTCGCCACCCACCACGAACCGCGCACCCGTTACCGCTTCCTGCGCCTGGCGCCCGATGACGACGGCGAGGGCGAACGCGCCGAAAGCCGCATCGTCGATTGCCGCCGCCTGCGCGCGCCGGCCGATGTGTCGCGGGCGCTGGAGTTGCGTTCGGGCGATGCGGTCGTCTGTATCCGGCGGGTGCTGTCCTTCGGGGGCGTGCCCACCGTCATCGACGACATCTGGCTGCCGGGCAACCTGTTCAAGGGCCTGACGGCGGAGTCGCTGGCGGGCTACCGGGGGCCGCTATACGGCTTCTTCGAAAGCGAATTCGGCATCAACATGGTCCGCGCGGACGAGAAGTTGCGCGCCGTCGCGGCCAGTCCCGAGGCGGCCGAGCTGCTGGGCGCCGCGCCAGGCGCGCCCCTGCTGCAGGTCGAGCGGGTGTCCTACACCTACGGCGACCGGCCGGTGGAGTGGCGCCGGGGTCAGTACCTGACCGAGCGGTACCACTACCGTAATCGGCTCACGTGATAGTAGAGGTTTGAATCGACAGGTTTTTTTGTGACGATTTGAACCTGTTTGCCACATCGGTGAAAATAGAGTGTTTGCCCGTTTGAATTTTTTAGTTCCTTGAATCGAGGCCGTTCCATGTCAGACTCAGCCGCCAAGCCGCGTCCGCAGTTTCGCAACATCAGCGTTCTGCAGCTTATGAATTACCGCCTGCCGCTTGCCGGCAAGGTGTCGATCCTGCACCGCGTCAGCGGCGCGCTCCTGTTCCTCTGTCTGCCGCTGGTGATCCTGCCTCTGTTCGCCATGAGCGTTTCTTCCGAGGCCGGCTTCGCCGCATTGTCCAACGTTTTCGGCAATCCGATCGTCAAGCTGATCGCACTGGCCTTGATCTGGGGCTACCTCCATCACTTCTGTGCCGGCATCCGCTACTTGGTTCTCGACCTGCACATCGGCGTGAACAAGGAATCGGCCCGGAAAAGCGCCGGTATCGTGCTGGGCTGCAGCCTGGCCCTGACTTTCGTCTTCGCCCTCAAACTGTTCGGAGCCTGGTAAATGTCCACGACCAAGAACTACGGCCCGACCCGACTGGTCGTCGGCGCGCGCTACGGCCTGACGGACTTCATCGTCCAACGCATCACGGCGGTCATCCTGGCCGTCTACACCCTGGTCCTGCTGGTCGGCGTGCTGGCCATGCCCGGCTTCACCTACGAAAGCTGGAAGGGCCTCTTCTCGTTCACGGTTTTCATGCTGCCCGTCGGCCAGATCCTGGCCACGCTGGCATTCATCTCGCTGGCCTGGCATGCCTGGATCGGCGTGCGCGACATCTGGATGGACTACGTCAGGAACGTCGGCGTGCGCCTGCTGCTGCAGGTGCTGACGATTCTGTGGCTGGTCGGTTCGACCGTGTATTTCGCGCAAATCATCTGGAGGCTCTAAGCCGTGGTCGCTGTCAAGAAATCTTTGCCGCGTCGCCAATTCGACGTGGTCGTGGTCGGTGCCGGTGGCGCCGGCATGCGCTGTTCCCTGCAACTGGCCCAGGCCGGTCTGTCCGTGGCGGTGCTCTCCAAGGTCTTCCCCACCCGTTCGCACACCGTGGCTGCGCAGGGCGGCATCGGCGCCTCGCTCGGCAACATGAGCGAAGACAGCTGGTACTGGCACATGTACGACACCGTCAAGGGTTCGGACTGGCTGGGTGACCAGGACGCCATCGAGTTCATGTGCCGCGAAGCCCCCAACGCGGTCTACGAGCTCGAGCACTTCGGCATGCCGTTCGACCGCAATGCCAACGGCACCATCTATCAGCGCCCGTTCGGCGGCCACACCGCCAACTTCGGCGAGAAGCCCGTCCAGCGCGCCTGTGCCGCGGCCGACCGTACCGGCCACGCACTGCTGCACACGCTGTACCAGCGCAACGTTGCCGCCCGCACCCAGTTCTTCGTCGAATGGATGGCGCTGGACCTGCTGCGCAACGAAGCAGGTGACGTCCTGGGCGTGACCGCCCTGGAAATGGAAACCGGCGAAATCTACGTCCTCGAAGCCAAGACCACGGTGCTGGCCACCGGCGGCGCCGGCCGTATCTGGGCCGCGTCCACCAACGCCTTCATCAACACCGGCGATGGCCTGGGCATGGCCGCGCGTGCCGGCCTGGCGCTGCAGGACATGGAGTTCTGGCAGTTCCACCCCACCGGCGTGGCCGGCGCGGGCGTGCTGATCACCGAAGGCGTGCGTGGCGAAGGCGGCATCCTGCTGAACAAGGATGGCGAACGCTTCATGGAGCGCTATGCGCCCACGCTGAAGGACCTGGCCCCGCGTGACTTCGTGTCGCGCTCGATGGACCAGGAAATCAAGGAAGGCCGCGGCTGCGGTCCGGACGGCAGCTACGTGGTCCTGAAGCTCGACCACCTGGGCGCCGAAACGATCCAGAAGCGCCTGCCCTCGATCCGCGAAATCGCGATCAAGTTCGGCAACGTCGACCCGATCAAGGAGCCGATCCCGGTCGTGCCCACCATCCACTACCAGATGGGCGGCATCCCGGCGAATTACCACGGCCAGGTCGTGGACTGGAAGAACGGCCAGAACAACGTCGTCAAGGGCCTGTACGCCATCGGCGAATGCGCCGCGGTCTCGGTGCACGGCGCCAACCGCCTGGGCACGAACTCGCTGCTCGACCTGGTGGTGTTCGGCCGCGCTGCCGGCAACCACATCGTCAACCTGCACCTGGAAAACCAGCGTGCGCACGAACCCGTGCCCGCCGAGTCGCTCGACTTCTCCATCGGCCGCGTCGCCAAGCTGGAAGACAGCAAGGGCACCGAGAAAGTGCAGGATGTCGGCAATGCCATCCGCACCTCCATGCAGCGTCACTGCGGCGTGTTCCGCACGATCAACCTGCTGGAAGAGGGCGTGGGCCAGATCGAGGAACTCGCCAAGCAGGCCGAGCACGTGGCCTTCAAGGACAAGTCCAAGGTCTTCAACACCGCCCGCATCGAGGCGCTGGAACTGGCCAACATGACCGAAGTGGCCCGCGCCACGATCCTGTCGGCCTCCAAGCGCACCGAAAGCCGTGGCGCCCACGCGCTGGACGATCATCCCACCCGCGACGACGAGAACTGGCTCAAGCACACCCTCTGGTACTCCGAGGGCAGCCGCCTGGATTACAAGCCGGTCCAGCTGAAGCCGCTTACCGTCGATACCTTCCCGCCCAAGGCGCGGACTTTCTGAGCAGGATGCTGCAATGAGCACCAAACGAATCGTGAAGTTCGAGATCTACCGCTACGACCCGGACAAGGACGAGCGTCCCTACATGCAGAAACTGGACGTGGAGCTTCAGCCCACCGACAAGATGCTGCTGGACGCGCTGGTCCGCATCAAGAACGACGTGGACGACAGCCTGGCCATCCGCCGTTCCTGCCGCGAAGGCGTGTGCGGGTCGGACGCCATGAACATCAACGGGAAGAACGGGCTTGCCTGTACCACTAACCTGCGCGAGCTGAAGGAACCCATCGTCCTGCGTCCGCTGCCCGGCCTGCCGGTCATCCGCGACCTGATCGTGGACATGACGCACTTCTTCAACCAGTACCACTCGATCAAGCCGTACCTGATCAACGATACGCCGCCGCCCGAGAAGGAACGCCTGCAGACGCCCGAGGCTCGCGAAGAGCTCGACGGCCTCTACGAGTGCATCCTGTGCGCCTGCTGCTCCACGTCCTGCCCGTCGTTCTGGTGGAACCCGGACAAGTTCGTCGGCCCGGCGGGCCTGCTGCAAGCCTACCGCTTCATCGCTGACAGCCGCGACCAGGCCACCGGCGACCGCCTCGACAACCTCGAGGACCCGTACCGCCTGTTCCGCTGCCACACCATCATGAATTGCGTCGATGTCTGTCCCAAGGGCCTGAACCCCACGAAGGCAATCGGCAAGATCAAAGAGCTGATGGTGCGGCGTGCTGTCTAAGGTTGAGAGGATTCATTCATGACGCAACTCTCGGAACTGGATCGCACGCGCTTGCGCTGGCGCGCCCGCCGGGGGCTGCTCGAGAATGACCTGATCATCACGCGCTTCCTGGACGCGCACGAAACGACGCTGTCCAGCGACGACGTGGCCGCGCTCACGCAGCTGTTCGAAGAGGGCGACAACGACCTCCTCGACCTGCTGCTGGGCCGGACCGAGCCTGAAGGCGCCTTGGACACGCCTGCCGTGCGCGACATTCTTCGTCGCTTGCGCGAGATCTGATTTTTTCTAGAAGGAATTTCCATGAAATTGTCCGACAAGAAAGCAACCCTGAGCTTTTCAGACAACTCTGCCTCGATCGAATTTCCGGTCTACCAGGGCACCGTGGGCCCGGATGTTATCGACATCCGCAAGCTGTACGGCCAGACCGGCATGTTCACCTTCGATCCGGGTTTCATGTCGACCGCTGCTTGCGAGTCGGGCATCACGTACATCGACGGCGACAAGGGCGAGCTGCTGTATCGCGGCTATCCCATCGAGCAACTGGCCGTCAATTGCGACTTCCTGGATATCTGCTATCTCATCCTGAACGGCGAACTGCCCAACGGCGAAGAGAAGAAGGACTTCGACGATCAGGTCACGCACCACACGATGGTGAACGAGCAACTGCACTTCTTCCTGCGCGGCTTCCGTCGCGACGCCCACCCCATGGCCGTGCTGACCGGCCTGGTGGGCGCGCTGTCGGCCTTCTATCACGACTCGACCGACATCACGAACCCGCACCATCGCCACGTCTCGGCCATCCGCCTGATCGCCAAGATGCCGACGCTGGTCGCCATGGCGTACAAGTACTCGCAAGGCCAGCCCTTCATCTACCCGCAGAACAACCTGTCCTACACGGGCAACTTCCTGCGCATGATGTTCGCCACGCCGTGCGAAGACTACAAGGTCAACGAAGTGGTCGAGCGCGCGCTGGACCGCATCTTCATCCTGCACGCCGACCACGAGCAGAACGCCTCGACCTCGACCGTGCGCCTGTGCGGCTCGTCGGGCACCAACCCCTTCGCCGCCATCGCCGCTGGCGTGGGCTGCCTGTGGGGCCCGGCACACGGCGGCGCCAACGAGGCGTGCCTGCAGATGCTGGAAGAACTGCAGGCCAACGGCGGCGTGGCCAAGGTCGGCGAGTTCATGGAGAAGGTCAAGGACAAGAACTCGGGCGTGCGCCTGATGGGCTTTGGCCACCGCGTCTACAAGAACTACGATCCCCGCGCCAAGCTGATGCAGCAGACCTGCAAGGAAGTGCTGCATTCGCTGGGCCTGGAAAACGACCCGCTGTTCAAGCTGGCCATGGAGCTCGAACGCATCGCGCTGGAAGATCCGTATTTCGTGGAGCGCAAGCTGTACCCGAACGTCGACTTCTATTCGGGCATCGTGCAACGCGCCATCGGCATTCCCACCTCGCTGTTCACGGCCATCTTCGCGCTGGCCCGCACGGTGGGCTGGATTGCACAGTGGAACGAAATGCTGTCGGATCCCGACTACAAGATCGGCCGTCCGCGCCAGCTGTTCTCGGGCCACACGACCCGCGACGTGCCCAAGCGCTGAGCCTGGCTGCCGTGTGGCGCGCCCTGGCGGCGCGCCAGCAAGAAGCCCCGCCGCGGCGGGGCTTTTTCATGGGCGGCGTATGTGCCTACATGCCCACGCCGCGCGCCATCAGCACGGCGCACAGCGGCAGCAGCACCAGCATGTGCACTTCGATCATCACCCAGCGGCGGGCGCGTGAAATCTCCTCGTTGGGCGGCATGTAGGCGGGCACGGTGCGCGACTGCTTGCGCCAGCGCAGGAAGGCCAGCGTGGGGATGATCGAACAGAGGCCCGTGATGACGAAGAGCGTCATCTTGGCGTGGAACCAGGGGTTCGAGGCATAGAAGGCCATGCCCTTGGCGCCCAGCGACAGGCGCAGCATGCCGGTGGCCAGCACCATCACGGCGCTCAGCAGGTAGAGCCGGTCGTAGATGGCCAGCCGGCGCACGATCTCTTCGCCCAGGCCCGGGCGCAGCAACACCGCCTGCGCGGTCAGGATGACGATGAGAAAGAAGATGGCCAGGTAGTGCAGCCAGGCATAGAGGGCGTCTTGCAGCATGGCGGGGCTCCGACGAAGGTGGGGCAGGGCGGGCTTGCGGTAATGCAGTCTTTGTACCAAAGCCTGGCGGCATCTGTCCTTGCGGCCTCGCAATGAAAAACGGCTCTCCGAAGAGAGCCGCCGTCATGCCTGCGGCGGACGCGGTGTGTCCACCGTGCCCGCGGGCCGTCCGGGTCAGGCGGGCGCCTGTCCGGATTCCTGCTGCGCGTCGACCACCGCCAGCGCGGTCATGTTGACGATGCGGCGCACGGTGGCCGAGGTCGTCAGGATGTGCACCGGACGGGCTGCGCCCAGCAGGATCGGGCCCATCGCGATGCCGTTGCTGCCGGTCATCTTCAACATGTTGTACGTGATGTTGCCGGTGTCGAGGTTGGGCGTGATCAGCAGGTTGGCGCGGCCGGTCAGCGTGCTGTCCGGATAGGCCGCCAGGCGGATCTTTTCCGACAGGGCCGAGTCGGCGTGCATTTCGCCGTCCACTTCCAGGTCGGGGGCGCGTTCGACGATGAGCTTGCGGGCCTGCGCCATCTTGCGCGACGAGGCCGTCGAGCGGCTGCCGAAGTTCGAGTGCGACAGCAGCGCGATCTTGGGCGCGACGCCGAAACGGCGGACCTCCTCGGCGGCCTGGATGGTCAGGTCGGCGATTTGTTCCGCGCTCGGGTCTTCGTTGACGTGCGTGTCGCAGACGAACAGGGTCTGGTCGGGCAGCATCAGCACGTTCATGGCGGCATAGGTCTGGGCGCCCGCCTTGCGGCCGATGACTTCGTCCACGTACTTCAGCTGGTTGTCGTAGCCGCTGCTCACGCCGCAGATCAGCGCGTCGCCGTCGCCGCGCTGCAGCAGCAGGGCGCCGATCAGGGTGTTGTGCTTGCGCACCATGGCCTTGGCGATGGTGGGCGTGACGCCCTCACGGCCGCGCAGCTGGTAATACGCGTTCCACGCCTCGTTGTAGCGGGTGTCGTCCTCGGGATCGACGATCTCGATGTTCTTGCCGGCGGCCAGCCGCAGGCCCGCCTTCTTCACGCGCATCTCGATCACGCCGGGACGGCCGATCAGGATGGGCTGGGCCAGCTTCTCGTCGACGATGGTCTGCACGGCGCGCAGCACGCGCTCGTCTTCGCCGTCGGCGTAGATGACGCGCTTGGGCGCCTGGCGGGCCTGCTGGAACAGCGGGCGCATCGTCTGGCCGGAGTGGTAGACGAAGGCGGTCAGCTGGTGGCGGTAGGCCTCGATGTCCTCGATCGGGCGGGTGGCCACGCCCGAGTCCGCGGCGGCCTGCGCCACGGCAGGCGCGATCTGCACGATGAGGCGCGGATCGAAGGGCTTGGGGATGATGTAGTCGGGGCCGAAGCTCAGCTCCTGGCCGGCGTAGGCGCGGGCCACTTCATCGTTCTGCTCGGCTTCCGCCAGCTCGGCGATGGCCTTCACGCAGGCCAGCTTCATCTCTTCGGTGATGCGGGTGGCGCCGGCATCCATGGCGCCACGGAAGATGAAGGGGAAGCACAGCACGTTGTTCACCTGGTTCGGATAGTCCGAACGGCCGGTGGCGATGATGCAGTCGGGGCGCGCGGCCTTGGCGACTTCGGGGCGGATTTCGGGCTCGGGGTTGGCCAGGGCCAGGATCAGCGGCTGGCGGGCCATGGTCTTGACCATGTCGCCGGTCAGCACGCCCGCCGTCGAGCAGCCCAGGAAGACGTCCGCGCCGTCGACGATGTCGGCCAGCGTGCGGGCTTCCGTACGCTGCGCGTAGCGCTTTTTGTTGGACTCCATGTTCTCTTCACGGCCTTCCCAGATCACGCCGCGCGAGTCGGTCACGAAGATGTTCTCGCGGCGCACGCCCAGGTGCACCAGCAGGTCCAGGCAGGCGATGGCCGCCGCGCCGGCGCCCGAGCACACCAGCTTCACGTCGCCGATGTCCTTGTTCACGACCTTCAGGCCATTCAGGATGGCGGCGGACGAGATGATGGCGGTGCCGTGCTGGTCGTCGTGGAAGACCGGGATCTTCATGCGCTCGCGCAGCTTCTTCTCGATGTAGAAGCACTCGGGCGCCTTGATGTCTTCCAGGTTGACGCCGCCCAGCGTGGGCTCCAGCGCCGCGATGATCTCGACCAGCTTGTCGGGGTCGTTCTCGGCCAGCTCGATGTCGAACACGTCGATGCCGGCGAATTTCTTGAAGAGGCAGCCCTTGCCCTCCATGACGGGCTTGGCGGCCAGCGGGCCGATGTTGCCCAGGCCCAGCACGGCGGTGCCGTTGGTGATCACGCCCACCAGGTTCGAGCGCGAGGTGTACTTGGCGGCGGCGGGGTCGCCTTCGGCATGGATGGCCATGCAGGCCACCGCCACGCCGGGGGAGTAGGCCAGCGACAGGTCGTCCTGGTTGGCCAGCGGCTTGGTGGGGGTGACGGAAATCTTTCCGGGGGTGGGATAGGCGTGGTAATCCAGTGCCAGCTTCGAGAAGTTTTGGTCCATGAGGCTTGTCAGGCTCGTGTCGTTGCGAAAATCGGTGCCTCGCGCCAAGGCAGGATTGCCCGCGCGCAGCGAAGCCGCTTATTTGAACAGAAAAGAATTTGAAGTTCGTGCTTGTTTGTGCTGCAGGGCAGCAATATCAGCTGCCCTTGTTAATGTGCGTCATGCCAGGCTTGCCTGAGCCGCGATGCGGCGGTACAACGAAAATAACGTGGGAAAAGTGGGCCATTGCCCGGAAAGGCCCGGAATTGCTTGCGCCAGCGCAAGGAAGCAGGGCAAGCCCCCAAGGTTGGGGGTATACTGCGAGGATAGGCTTTCAAGGCTTGTAAACCGCCTTCTGCCCCGCTATCCGCTTAACGGTTGGACCGTGTCGCGGAAGGTTTTCCTGCACTGCATCGGGTGAAGCACCCGGATAGGTGAAGCGTCTCATGTCATCGGAAAAAGAAAGTTCGTCCACATCGTATTTGTTCGGCGGTAATGCCCCCTACGTAGAAGAACTCTACGAGGCGTACCTCGACAATCCAGGGTCCGTTCCGGACAACTGGCGCGATTATTTCGACCAGCTCCAGCATCAGCCTGCCGTCGACGGCCAGGAGTCCACCCGCGACCAAGCTCACGCGCCGATCGTCGAATCGTTTGCGCAGCGCGCCCGCGCCAATGCCTTCGTGCAGCGCGTCGCCGAGCCCGACCTGACGGTCGCCAGCAAGCAGATCGTCGTCCAGTCCCTCATCGCCGCCTACCGTTCGCTGGGTTCGCGCTGGGCCGACCTCGACCCGCTCAAGCGCCAGGACCGTCCGCCGATCCCCGAGCTCGACCCCGCCTTCTACGGCCTGACGGAAGCCGACCTGGACCAGGTCTACGCCGCCACCAACACGTATTTCACGACGGCAACGTCGATGACGCTGCGCGACATCCTGAAGTCGCTGCGCGATACGTACTGCCGTTCGATCGGCGCCGAATTCATGCACGTCTCCGACCCGGCCGTGAAACGCTGGCTCCAGGAGCGCCTGGAAACGACGCTGTCGGCCCCGCCCGTCACGCCCGAGCAGAAGCGCCACATCCTGCAGCAGCTGACCGAGTCCGAAGGCCTGGAGCGCTTCCTGCACACCAAGTACGTCGGCCAGAAGCGTTTCTCGCTCGAGGGCGGTGAAAGCTTCATCGCCGCGATGGACGAGCTGATCAACCACGCCAGCGAAAACGGCGTGCAGGAAATCGTGGTCGGCATGGCCCACCGCGGCCGCCTGAACATGCTCGTGAACATCATGGGCAAGATGCCCGGCGACCTGTTCGCCGAGTTCGAGGGCAAGCACACGCAAGGCCTGTCCGACGGCGACGTGAAGTACCACAACGGTTTCTCGAGCGACCTGTCGGCGCGCGGCGGCCCCGTGCACCTGTCGCTGGCCTTCAACCCGTCCCACCTGGAAATCGTCAATCCCGTGGTCGAGGGCAGCGTTCGCGCCCGCCAGGAACGCCGCGCCGACGCGCAGGGCAGCCAGGTGCTGCCGGTGCTGGTGCACGGTGACGCGGCCTTCGCCGGTCAGGGCGTGGTCATGGAAACGCTGAACCTCGCCCAAACGCGCGGTTACGGCACGGGCGGCACGATCCACCTGGTCATCAACAACCAGATCGGTTTCACCACGTCCGACCCCCGCGACTCGCGTTCGACGCTGTATTGCACCGACGTCGTGAAGATGATCGAGGCGCCGGTCCTGCACGTGAACGGCGACGATCCCGAAGCGGTCGTGTTCGCCATCCGCCTGGCCCTGGACTACCGCCAGCAGTTCCATCATGACGTGGTCGTGGACATCGTCTGCTTCCGCAAGCTGGGCCACAACGAGCAGGACACCCCCTCGCTGACCCAGCCGCTGATGTACAAGCGCATCGGCCACCACCCCGGCACCCGCAAGGTCTATGCCGACCGCCTGCTTGCCCAGGGCGTGCTGGCCGAAGGCGATGCCGAGCAGCTGGTGAAGGACTACCGCCAGCTGATGGAAGACGGCCAGCGCACCATCGAGCCGGTGCTGACCGACTACAAGAGCAAGTACGCCATCGACTGGTCGCCCTTCCTGGGCGCCAAGTGGACCGACCAGGCCGACACCGCCGTGCCGCTGGCCGAGCTAAAGCGCATCGGCGAGCGCATTACCACGGTGCCGGAAGGCTTCACGGTGCACCCGCTGGTCGCCAAGCTGCTGAACGACCGCCGCGCCATGGCGCGCGGCGACGTGAACCTGGACTGGGGCATGGGTGAACACCTGGCCTTCGCCACGCTGGTTGCGTCGGGCTACCCGATCCGCATCACCGGCCAGGATTCGGGCCGCGGCACGTTCACGCACCGCCACGCCGTGCTGCACGACCAGAACCGCGAGCGCTGGAACGACGGCACCTACATTCCGCTGCAGAACGTCTCCGACGCGCAGGCGCCTTTCGTCGTCATCGACTCGGTGCTGTCGGAAGAAGCCGTGCTGGGCTTCGAATACGGCTACTCCTCGGCCGAACCCAACACGCTCACTATCTGGGAAGCGCAGTTCGGTGACTTCGTGAACGGTGCGCAGGTCGTGATCGACCAGTTCATCGTGTCGGGCGAAGCCAAGTGGGGCCGCCAGTCGGGCCTGACCATGATGCTGCCGCACGGCTACGAGGGCCAGGGCCCCGAGCACTCGTCGGCCCGCATGGAGCGCTTCCTGCAACTGGGCGCCGACAACAACATCCAGGTGGTGCAGCCGACCTCGGCCTCGCAGATCTTCCACCTGCTGCGCCGCCAGATGATCCGCCCGCTGCGCAAGCCGCTGATCATCATGACGCCGAAGTCGCTGCTGCGTAACAAGGATGCGGGTTCGCCCCTGTCCGATCTGGCTGGCGGCAGCTTCCGTCCGGTCATCGGCGAGGTGGATGACGCCATCAAGGCCGAAGCCGTCAAGCGCGTGCTGGTGTGCTCGGGCAAGGTCTACTACGACCTGGTCAATGCCCGCCGCGAACGTGAAGCCAACGACGTGGCCATCATCCGTGTCGAGCAGCTGTATCCCTTCGCGCACAAGACCTTCGAAGCCGAACTCGCCAAGTACCCGAAGGCCACCGACGTGGTCTGGGTGCAGGACGAGCCGCAGAACCAGGGCCCGTGGTACTACGTCCAGCATCACCTGGTCGAGTACGTGAACAACGGCCAGAAGCTCGGCTATGCCGGCCGCCAGGCCTCCGCGTCGCCCGCCGTCGGCTACCTGGCCAAGCACCAGGAGCAGCAGAAGGCGCTCATCGAGCAGGCTTTCGGCAAGTACAAGCAATACTCGGTGACCAAGTAATCGCCCCGGCACCCGAACAGACATCACACTCAACGGAAACAGATCATCATGGCTCTTATTGACGTACTCGTTCCCCAGCTGTCCGAATCGATCGCCGAGGCGACGCTGCTGACCTGGAAGAAGCAACCCGGCGCCGCCGTCGAGGCCGACGAAATCCTGATCGAAATCGAGACCGACAAGGTCGTGCTCGAAGTGCCCGCGCCCAAGGCTGGCGTGCTGGCTGAAATCGTCAAGGGTGACGGCAGCACCGTGACCTCGGACGAAGTCATCGCCCGCATCGACACCGCCGCCAAGGCTGCTGCCGCCCCGGCCGCTGCCCCCGCCGCCGAAGCCCCCAAGGCTGCCGAGCAGGCCGCTGCCGCCGCGCCCGCCGCCAAGTCGTCCTCGTCGTCGGCCGTGGCGTCGCCCGCTGCCGCCAAGATCCTCGCCGACAAGGGCGTGTCCGCTGAAGGCATCGAAGGCTCCGGCCGCGGTGGCCGCATCACCAAGGGCGACGCCCTGGCCGCCGACGGTTCGAAGCCGGCCGCCAAGGCTGCTGCCGCGATCCCGGCCCCGACGCAATCGCTGGACGGCCGTCCCGAGCAGCGCGTGGCCATGAGCCGCCTGCGTGCCCGTGTCGCCGAGCGCCTGCTGCAGTCGCAACAGGAAAACGCCATCCTGACGACCTTCAACGAGGTCAACATGCAGGCTGTCATCAACCTGCGCAACAAGTACAAGGAAAAGTTCGAGAAGGATCACGGCGTGAAGCTGGGCTTCATGTCCTTCTTCGTGAAGGCTGCTGTTGCTGCGCTGAAGAAGTACCCCCTGATCAACGCCTCGGTCGACGGCAAGGACATCATCTACCACGGCTACTTCGACATCGGTATCGCTGTCGGCAGCCCGCGTGGCCTGGTGGTGCCGATCCTGCGCAACGCCGACCAACTGTCGATCGCCGAGATCGAAAAGCAGATCGCCGACTTCGGCAAGCGCGCCGCTGACGGCAAGCTGGGTCTGGAGGAACTGACCGGCGGTACGTTCTCGATCTCGAACGGCGGCGTGTTCGGCTCGATGCTGTCCACCCCCATCATCAACCCGCCGCAATCGGCCATCCTGGGCGTGCATGCCACCAAGGAACGCCCCGTGGTGGAGAACGGCCAGATCGTGATCCGTCCGATCAACTACCTGGCGCTCTCCTACGACCACCGCATCATCGACGGCCGCGAAGCCGTCCTGGGCCTGGTCGCCATGAAGGAAGCCCTGGAAGATCCGCAGCGCCTGCTGCTGGACCTGTAAGCACCGCGTCATGCCGCGCCCTGATCCTGTCAGGGTGCGGCATCCATCCCGCCGGGCCGCCAGCCGGCCCGGCGCGGATGAGCCCTCACCATCCACTCTTCTCGTCCGGTACGTGGCCCCGTCGTGGCGCCCGACCCCTCACCTGAGAGAACATCCATGTCCAAGCAATTCGACCTCGTCGTGATCGGCGCCGGCCCCGGCGGCTACATCGCCGCCATTCGCGCTGCCCAACTCGGCATGTCCGTGGCGTGCATCGACGCCTGGCAGAACGGCCAAGGCGGCCCCGCTCCCGGCGGCACCTGCACCAACGTGGGTTGCATCCCCTCCAAGGCACTGCTGCAGTCGTCCGAGCACTACGAGCAGGCCAACCACCACTTCGCCGAGCACGGCATCGAAGTCAAGGGCGTGAGCCTGAAGCTCGACACGCTGATCGGCCGCAAGAACTCGGTGGTCAAGCAGAACAACGACGGCATCCTGTACCTGTTCAAGAAGAACAAGGTCACCTTCTTCCACGGCAAGGGCTCGTTCGTGGGCCAGGCCGAAGGCGGCTGGTCGATCAAGGTCACCGGCACCGCCGAGGAAGACCTGGTTGCCAAGCACGTGGTCATCGCCACCGGTTCGTCGGCGCGTGAACTGCCCGGCCTGCCTTTCGACGAGAAGCAGGTGCTGTCGAACGACGGCGCGCTGAGCATCGGCGCCGTGCCGAAGAAGCTGGGCGTGATCGGCGCCGGCGTGATCGGCCTGGAAATGGGCAGCGTGTGGCGCCGCCTGGGCGCCGAAGTCACCGTCCTGGAATCGATGCCCGAATTCCTGGCCGCCGCCGACCAGCAGGTCGCCAAGGAAGCGCTGAAGGCCTTCACGAAGCAGGGCCTGGACATCCAGCTGGGCGTGAAGATCGGCGAGATCAAGGCGACCGCCAAGCAGGTCACCGTGCCGTACACCGACGCCGCCGGCGCCGAGCAGAAGCTGGTGGTGGACAAGCTGATCGTCTCGATCGGCCGCGTGCCCTACACCGGCGGCCTGAACGCCGACGCCGTGGGCCTGAAGCTCGACGAGCGCGGCTTCATCGTCGTCGACGACGATTGCAAGACCAGCCTGGCCAACGTGTGGGCCGTGGGTGACGTCGTGCGCGGCCCGATGCTGGCCCACAAGGCCGAGGAAGAGGGCGTTGCCGTCGCCGAGCGTATCGCCGGCCAGCACGGTCACGTCAACTTCGCCACCGTGCCGTGGGTCATCTACACCTCGCCCGAGATCGCCTGGGTGGGCCAGACCGAGCAGCAACTGAAGAAGGACGGCCGCGAGTACAAGGCTGGCAGCTTCCCCTTCCTGGCCAACGGCCGCGCCCGCGCGCTGGGCGACACGACCGGCTTCGTGAAGATCCTGGCCGATGCCAAGACCGACGAAGTCCTGGGCGTGCACATCGTGGGCCCGATGGCCTCGGAGCTGATCTCGGAAGCCGTGACCATCATGGAATTCCGCGGCGCCGCCGAAGACATCGCCCGCATCTGCCACGCGCACCCGACGCTGTCGGAGGCCGTGAAGGAAGCCGCGCTGGCGGTCGACAAGCGTGCCCTGAATTTCTGATGGCATGCTGGGGCGGCGGTCTTGCCGCCCCGCAGGAATTGGCCTTCGGGCCGAGAGCGGGCGGGCTGCACAGCCCGCCCGTTTTTTTTGCCTAGGGCAAGTTTTCATCGCCGGTAGTCGGCGGCATTGAGTTGGTCGCATGAACGTCCTCGAATACTACGAATCCGCCTTGGCCGAACGCGGCTACAAGCCCGATACCGCGCAGCGCGCCGCCATCGAGCGCCTGCAGCGCTATTTCGACGACTGGGTGGCGTTCAAGGCCATGCGTTCCAGCGCGCTCAAGCGCCTGCTCAAGCGTCCCGACGTGCCGCGTGGCGTCTATATGTGGGGCGGGGTCGGCCGGGGCAAGAGCTTCCTGATGGACTCGTTCTATTCGACGGTCCCGGTCAAGCGCAAGGCGCGGCTGCACTTCCACGAGTTCATGCGCGGCGTGCACCGCGAGCTCGACGAGGTCAAGGGCATGTCGGACCCGCTGGACGAGGTGGCGCGCCGCATCGCCAAGCGCTACCGGCTGATCTGTTTCGACGAATTCCACGTCTCGGACGTCGCGGACGCGATGATCCTGTACCGCCTGCTGCTGAAACTGTTCGAATACGGCACGTCCTTCGTGATGACGTCGAACTACGAGCCTTCCACGCTGTATCCCGAGGGCCTGCACCGTGACCGCATCGTGCCCGCCATCAAGCTGATCCAGGAGCGCATGGACGTGCTGAACGTGGATGCCGGCACGGACTATCGCCGCCGTTCACTGGAGCAGGTGCAGAGCTATCACCATCCGCTGGATGAACAGGCCGACCAGGCGCTGAACGAGGCCTTCGACCGCCTGGCCGACACGCCGCCGCAGACGCCGGCCGTGCTGCATATCGAGCATCGCGAGATCAAGGCGCTGAAACTCTCGGGCAGCGTGGTGTGGTTCGATTTCGCCACGCTCTGCGGCGGGCCGCGTTCGCAGAACGATTACCTGGAGCTGGCCAGCCGCTTCCATGGCGTGATCCTGTCGGGCGTGCCGCGCATGGGGCCGCGCCAGGCTTCCGAGGCGCGCCGTTTCACGTGGCTGATCGACGTGTTCTACGACCACCGCGTGAAGCTCATCATGTCGGCCGAATGTCCGCCCGAGGAGATCTACACCGAAGGGACGCTGGCCAACGAGTTCCACCGGACCGTCTCGCGCATCCTGGAGATGCAGTCGCGCGAGTATCTCGAGTCCGATCGGCGCGACGCGGCGACGCTGTAGCACGGTGCGGATTTCCGCCCGCGCGGCAGGGCAGGATGCACGCCGGGCAGCTTGATTTGATAATGAAATTGGTTATCAATTAAGATCCGGCTCGTTTCGTCTTCGCGCATGTGCCGTGAAACCTGCCGCCGCTCCGTCTCCTGTTTCCAAATCCCGCCTGCCGGCCCGCTATCGCTGGGCCGTGGCATCGCGCACCGCTGCCGCCGTGCTGGGCGGCTACGCCTTCGCGTCGGCGGCCGCCGCGGCGCTGGCCGTCGGCCTGCCGCTCACCCGCATCGAGGCCGTGTTCACGGCCAATCTGCTCATCTTCCTGTTCTACGCGGCCGCGATCATCTGGGTGTTCGCCACGCGCAGCGCCGGGCGTGCCTGGCTGGGCATGTTCCTGGGAACCGCCGTGTGCTACCTGGCCTACCTGGTGTTGCGAGGCACGGCATGAGGCCGGACGACAATCCGGAGGGACTGCGGCAGTCGATGTCCTGGCTGCACACCTGGACCGGCCTGCTGTTGGGCTGGATCCTGTTCGCGATGTTCCTGACAGGCACGCTGGCCTTCTTCAAGCCCGAGATCACGCGCTGGATGCAGCCCGAGCTTCGCGCGAACGCCGCGACGCCCGAACAGGCCCTGGCCACGGCCGAGCGGGTGCTGCGCGAGCGTGCCGCCGAGGCATCGCGCTGGACCATCACCCTGCCGGACGTGCGCCAGCCGACGCTGCAGGTCGTCTGGACCTCGCAGCAGGCGGGCGAGGGCGGTGGGCCTGTCCGCCGCAGCTTCCAGCGCCTGCTGCTGGACCCGCTGACGGGCGAGACCCTGCGGGCGCGCGAGACGCGCGGCGGCGATTTCTTCTATCGCTTCCATTTCGAGCTGGAGCTGCCTCGTCCCTGGGGCCGCTGGCTGGCCTGCATCGCGGGCATGTTCATGCTGGTGGCGATCATCAGCGGCGTCATCACGCACAAGAAGATCTTCACCGACTTCTTCACCTTCCGCCCCGCCAAGGGCGGACAGCGGGCATGGATGGACGGGCACAACGCCCTGTCGGTGCTGGGCTTGCCCTTCCATTTCATGATCACCTTGAGTGGCGTGGTGATCTTCGTGGCGATGGTCATGCCGGCCGGCATCGATGCCGCCTACGGCAATGACACGCGTGCCTATACCGAAGAGGCGTATCCAGGGGCGGGGGCTGCCGCGCCGCGCAGCACGGGCCAACCAGGCGTCCTGGCGCCCCTGGGGCCGATGCTGGCGCAGGCGCGCGCGCATTGGCCGGATGGACAGGTCGGCCGCATCGCCGTGAACGGACCGGCATCCGCGGATTCCACCGTATATGTTTCCCGGCACATGGGCGACCGCATTGCCTATGGCCGCGCCACGCCCGCGCTGGTCTTCGACGGCGGCACCGGACGCCTGACGAAGGAGATGGGCCAGTCCGGCCCCGCTGCCCAGACCCTGGGCGTGTTGATCGGCCTGCACCTGGGACTGTTCGCCGAGCCTTTCCTGCGTTGGGTGTACTTCCTGGTGAGCCTGGCCGGCACGGCGATGGTGGGAACCGGCCTGGTGCTGTGGGTGAAGAAACGCCGCCAGAAGCACGCCAAGGCGGCCGTGACGCCGTTCTCGCTGAAGCTGGTGGAAGGCCTGAACGTGGCCAGCATTGCCGGCCTGTGCGCGGCGGTGGGGGCGTTCTTCTGGGCCAACCGGCTGCTGCCGGTGGACCTGCCGCAGCATGGCCTGTGGGAGGGGCGCGTGTTCCTGGGGGTATGGGGCGTGGCGCTCGTGCACGCGTATCTGCGTCCGCGCCGGGCCTGGCGTGAACAACTGTGGCTGGGGGCGATCCTGCTGGGTGGCGTGCCCTTGCTCAATGTCCTGACCTCGGATCGCCACCTGGGGGTATCGCTGCCGGCAGGCGACTGGGTCATGGCGGGCTTCGACCTGACGGCGCTGGTCTCGGGCGTGTTCCTGGCCTGGCTGGCCGGGCGCACGGGCCGCAAGGCGGCCGCGCCCGTGCCCAAGGCCGGGCGTGCGGCCACGACGCTGGCCACGGCGCAGGAGGGACGCCCATGATGACCGCGATTGCCAGCCTGCTGGTCTTTGGCGGCTTCGCGGCCATGAGCCTGGGCATGGCGCGCCATCACGAGGATGCCTTCGGCGGCGAGCCCGGTCGGTTGCGTGCCTGGGGCCTGCACGGGACTGGCTGGGTGGCGCTGGCCCTGGCCTTGTGGGCGCTGGTGCTGGCCGATGGCTGGTCCGAGGGGCTGACGACCTGGTTCGGCATCCTGACCGTGGCGGGTCTCGTGCTGATCGGCCTGATGCCCTACGCGCCACGGCTGGCGGCGAAGCTGGGCGCGGCCAGCCTGACATTGGCGCTGCTGCTGTCCCTCTTGAACGCCTGACATCCAGGTTGGGGGCGCGATGCGCCGCGCCCAGGTGCAGGCGGGTTGCAGCGCAGTCCCTCGCGTTACACTGCTGCGTCGTGTTTTCCTACTCGCGCCCGCGCGCAGCCTGTCCATGCAAACCCGCGTCCTTACTGGCATTACCACCACCGGCACCCCCCACCTGGGCAACTATGCCGGCGCCATCCGCCCCGCCGTGGCGGCCAGCACGCAGCCTGGCGTCGATGCCTTCTTCTTCCTGGCCGACTACCACGCGCTGATCAAGTGCGACGACCCCGCGCGCATCGCGCGGTCGCGCCTGGAACTGGCGGTGACGTGGCTGGCCGCGGGCCTGGATCCGGAACGGGTGACCTTCTATCGCCAGTCCGACATTCCCGAGATTCCCGAGCTGTCGTGGCTGCTGACCTGCGTCACGGGCAAGGGCCTGATGAACCGCGCGCACGCCTACAAGGCCTCGGTCGACCAGAACGAAGCCAAGGGCGTGGAGCCGGACGACGGCGTGACCATGGGGCTGTTTTCCTATCCGGTGTTGATGGCCGCCGACATCCTGATGTTCAACGCGCATCGCGTGCCCGTGGGGCGCGACCAGGTTCAGCATCTGGAGATGGCGCGCGACATCGCCCAGCGCTTCAACCACCTGTACGGCCAGGGCCGCGAGTTCTTCGTGTTGCCCGAGGCGGTCGTGGAAGAGGACGTGGCCACGCTGCCGGGCCTGGACGGACGCAAGATGTCCAAGAGCTACAACAACACCATCCCGTTGTTCGAGGGCGGCGCCAAGGCCCTGAAGGCGGCGGTGATGCGCATCGTGACCGATTCGCGCCAGCCCGGCGAAGCCAAGGACGCCGAAGGCTCGCATCTTTACGCGCTGTACAAGGCCTTCGCCACGCCGGACGAGACGAAGGCCTTCCGCGCCGCGCTCGAAGGCGGCCTGGGCTGGGGCGAGGCCAAGCAGGCCTTGTGCGACCGGCTCGAGCGCGACCTGGCGCCCATGCGCGCGCGCTACGACGAACTGATCGCGCGTCCCGATCGCCTGGAGGAAATCCTGCAGGCGGGGGCTGCACGCGCGCGCCGCATCGCGCAGCCCATGATGGCCGAGCTGCGTGACGCGGTGGGCTTGCGCAGCCTGCGCAGCAGCGCCGTGTCCGCCAGTGCCGCGGGCGCGAAGAAGAACGCCAAGGCCGCGCGCTTCGTCAGTTTCCGCGACGAGGACGGCCAGTTCCGTTTCCGCCTGCTGGCCGCTGATGGCACGGAATTGCTGAATTCGGTCGCCTATGCCAACCCCAAGGAGGCGGGCCAGGTGCAGAAACGCCTGCAGGATGCGGCGCAGGCGCCCGAGTGGGCGGCAGAGGGCGACGCGAGTTTCGTGCTGCGGCTGGATGGCGCCGTCATCGGCCACGGTCCGGCCCAGCCCGATGCCGTGGCGCGCGATGCGCTGATGGCCCGCGCGGCCGAGGCACTGGCCGAGCTGTCCGCAGCGGAATAAGCGAAGTCAGCGGCTGCCGGCACGCGCCCGGCCCTTTAACCGGGGACGGGGCGTTGTTGGCAGTCCGTGCATGGCTTATGGTGGTTGGGTGCGGCACCCGAAAAATGCCCCCACGCCGCGCCTTCGGCTTGCTGCCCCCCAAGGGGGCCGTATTTTGCCTTGGGAGCGGCTCGGCGGCAAAACCCACCAAGGAGACAGGCCATGCACGCAAGAACCCAAGCGGCGGACTCGCCGGCGCTCGACCTGGGCGGACGTGAATCCATCTACCAGCCCGAGCAGGCGGGACGCATCTTTCCCCAAGTCCCCGATTTCGACGATGCCCGGGCGGCCCGCAAGCATCTGAAGCAGCGGCTGGCCGGCGCCTGTCGGGCCTTTGCCGTGCATGGCCTGGACTATGGCTTTGCCGGTCACCTGACCGTGCGTGATCCCGAGCATCCACACCTGTACTGGACCAACCCCATGGCGGTGCACTTCGCGCAGGTGCGGGTGTCGAACCTGATCCTGGTGGATCACCAGGGCACGGTCGTGGAAGGAGATCATGCGGTGAATAGGGCGGGCTTCGTGCTGCACGCGGCAGTCCATGAAGCGCATCCCGACATCGTGGCCATGTGCCATGCCCACACGGTCTATGGCACGGCCTATGCCGCGCTGGGGCGGCCGCTGGCGCCGATCTCGCAGGACGCCGCGGCATTCTTCGAAGACCACGTGGTCATCCGCGCCGAAGCTGGCGCGGTCGCGGTGGAGGAAAAGGCCGGGCAATCGATCTGCGACCATTTCCGCGACGTGAAGGCCGCCATCCATCAGAACCACGGTTTGTTGACCGTCAGCCGCCACAGCATCGATGCGGCGGCGTTCTGGTTCATGGCCTTGGAGCGCTGCTGCAAGCAGCAGTTGATCGTGGATGCCAGTGGCCATGCCCCCACGCTGGTGCCGCCGGATCGCTCACGCTACAGCCGTGAGCACGTTGGTAGCGAATACATCGGCTGGCTGCATTTCCAGCCGGTGTACGAGCAACTGGTGGCCTCGCAGCCGGATCTGCTGACATGAAAGTGAAGACGGCGCCGTGCGTGTTGCACGGCGCCGTCCTTGTCGCCCCTGGGCTGGAAACCCGCCTCAGCGCTTGAGCCGTGCGAAGGCGTCGGCCATGGCGCCGCTGGGTGGCGGGGCGGACTGGCCGGGGCGCTTGCCGCCGCCGGCAGGACGGTTGCCGCGGCTGTCGTTGCCAGCGGCAGGTCCGCTGCGGCGCGCGGGCAGGGCGTCATCGTCCAGGCGCATGGTCAGCGCGATGCGTTTGCGCGGCACGTCGACTTCCTGGACCTTCACCTTGACGGTCTGCCCCACGCGCACCACGTCGCGCGCTTCCTTGATGAACTTGTCCGACAGCGCCGAGATGTGCACCAGGCCGTCCTGGTGCACGCCGATGTCCACGAAGGCACCGAAGGCGGCGACGTTGGTCACGACGCCTTCCAGGATCATGCCGGGCAGCAGGTCGTTCAGCGTTTCGACGCCTTCCTTGAAGGTGGCGGTCTTGAACTCGGGACGCGGGTCGCGGCCGGGCTTTTCCAGTTCGGCGAAGATGTCCTTGACCGTGGGCAGGCCGAAGCGCTCGTCGGTGAATTCGGATGGCGACAGGCCCTTGAGCGCATCGCGGTTGCCGACCACCTGGCGCGCGTCGGCCTGGATGCGGGCCAGGATGCGCTCGACGACGGGATAGGCCTCGGGGTGGACCGAGGACGCGTCCAGCGGGTTGTCGCCCCGCGGAATGCGCAGGAAGCCCGCGGCCTGTTCGAAGGCCTTGTCGCCGAAGCGGGACACGTCGAGCAGGGCGCGGCGCGAGGCGAAGGCGCCGTGGCTGTCGCGGTGCGCCACGATATTGCGCGCCAGGGTGCTGTTCAGGCCCGACACGCGGGTGAGCAGCGGCGCCGAGGCAGTGTTCACGTCCACGCCCACGGCGTTCACGCAATCCTCGATCACCGCATCCAGCGAACGCGCCAGCTCGCGCTGGTTGACGTCGTGCTGGTACTGGCCGACGCCGATGGCCTTGGGTTCGATCTTGACCAGCTCGGCCAGCGGATCCTGCAGGCGGCGGGCGATGGACACGGCGCCGCGCAGGCTCACGTCCAGGTCGGGGAATTCGGCCGCGGCCAGTTCCGACGCCGAATAGACCGAGGCGCCGGCTTCCGACACCACAATGCGGTTCATGTTGAGCTCGGGCAGGGCGCTGCTGAGTTCTGCGGCGAGTTTCTCGGTTTCACGCGAAGCGGTGCCGTTGCCGATGGCGATGAGCTCGACCTTGTGGCGCTTGGCCAGCGCGGCCAGTGTGGCCAGCGAGCCCGTGCGGTCGCGGCGCGGCTCGAAGGGATAGACGGTGGCGGTGTCCACCAGCTTGCCGGTGGGGTCGATGACCGCCACCTTCACGCCGGTGCGGATGCCAGGGTCCAGGCCCAGCACGGTCTTGGGGCCTGCGGGCGCGGCCAGCAGCAGGTCTTTCAGGTTCTCGGCGAACACATGGATGGCCTGCGTTTCGGCGGTCTCGCGCAGCTTGCCGATGAGCTCGGTCTCGAACGCCGTCAGGAGCTTCACGCGCCAGGTCCAGCGGCAGACCTCGCCCAGCCAGCGCGCACGCGGCGCGGCGTCGGTGGCGAAGAGATCTCGGCCCAGCTTCAGGAAGTCGGCCACGCGCGCCACGCAGGGGTGCGGGACCAGGGCTTCGCGCTCGGGCTCCAGGCCCACGCGCAGTTCCAGCACGCCCTGCTGGCGGCCGCGCAGCAGCGCCAGGATGCGGTGCGAGGGCAGGCTGCGCAGCGCTTCGCTGAAGTCGAACCAGTCGCGGAAGTTGTCGCCTTCGGCTTCCTTGCCTTCCGCCACCTTGGATACCAGCAGGCCCGTGGACCAGAGGTGTTCGCGCAGGTTGGCGATGAGGTCGGCATTCTCGGCATAGCGCTCGGCCAGGATGTCGCGCGCGCCGTCCAGCGCCGCCTTGGCGTCTGCCACGCCCGCGTCGGGCTTCACATAGCCCTCGGCCAGCGCCTGCGGATCGCAGGCGGCGTCGGCCAGGATGGCGTCCGCCAGCGGCTCCAGGCCGGCTTCCCGCGCGATCTGGGCGCGGGTGCGGCGCTTGGGCTTGTAGGGCGCGTACAGGTCTTCCAGGCGTTGCTTGGTGTCGGCGTCGCGCAATTCCTTGTCCAGGGCGGCTGTCAGCTTGCCTTGTTGCGCCACCGATTCCAGGATGGCGCCGCGGCGCTCTTCCAATTCACGCAGATAGACCAGGCGCACGTCGAGGTTGCGCAGGACGGTGTCGTCCAGGCCGCCGGTGGCTTCCTTGCGGTAGCGGGCGATGAAGGGCACGGTCGCGCCATCATCCAGCAGGTCCAGCGTGGCCGCGACCTGCGCGGCGCGCACGCCGAGCTCGTTGGCCAGTTGCGCCACGATGCGCGCCTTGACGGCCTCGGGCGGTTCGGCGACGAAGGAAAGGGTGGTGTCGGACATCAGGCAACCCGGAAAAAAGGAAAAACAAGCGCAGGATTTTGCCACAGCATGGTGCAGCCCCGGCGCGGCCCGGGAGGACGTAACGGTCCTCCACGCCGCAACTTCGGCTTGCGGCCTCCCTGAAGAGGCCGATTTTCTTGCGTTGAGGCGGTCCTGCGGCAAAAAGGTCCTGTCATCCCGGCGGGGCGGGCGCCGAGGCAGTATCATCGGCCTCCTCGATGCCTTGCCCTTGTCTGTCAGCCGATGCCCGACACCGAAATCGCCGGTCTTTTCGCCCTGGATGGCCCGTTGGCCGCCACCTCGGCGAGCTACCGCGTGCGCGCGTCCCAGGTCGAGCTGGCCGAGGCCATCTCCGAGACCATTTCCCGCCGGGCCACGCTGGTGGCCGAGGCCGGCACGGGCACCGGCAAGACCTGGGCTTACCTGGTGCCGGCCTTCCTGCGCGGCGGCAAGGTGCTGGTTTCCACCGGCACCCGCACCTTGCAGGACCAGCTGTTCCTGCGGGACCTGCCGCGCCTGCGTGACGCGCTGGCCATTCCGGTCACGGCCGCGTTGCTGAAAGGCCGGGCCAATTACGTCTGCCATTACCACCTGGAGCGTCTGGAGGGCGAGGAGGGCGGATTGCGCTCGCGCGCCGAGATCGGCCAGTACCGGCGCATCCAGGTTTTCGCCAGCCAGTCGCGCACCGGCGATCGCGCCGATCTCTCGGAAGTGCCCGAAGAGGCGGAAATCTGGCAGCGCGTGACCTCCACCCGCGAGAACTGCCTGGGCCAGGAGTGTCCCCGGGTGCGTGACTGCTTCGTGCTGAAGGCGCGCCGCCAGGCGCAGGAGGCGGATGTCGTGGTGGTGAACCACGCGCTTTTCCTGGCCGACCTGATGCTGCGCGAAGAGGGCGTGACGGACCTGCTGCCGCAGGCGGACACGGTGATCTTCGACGAAGCGCACCAGTTGCCCGACACCGCCACGCGCTTCCTGGGCACCAGCGTGTCCACCCACCAGCTGCTGGACCTGTCGCGCGATGCCCAGGCCGCGGGCCTGGCCTATGCCCGCGAGCGCTGCAACTGGGGTGAGGTGGCGGGCAAGCTGGAAACCGCCGCGCGGGCGCTGCGGCTGGCCTGTGCGCCGCTCGAGAAGGTGCCGGGCCGCAAGGCCACCTTCGAGTCGCTGGCCAACCTGGACCTGCCGGATTTCGACGCGGCCGTGGACGGCCTGAAGACGGCGCTTTTCCATCTGGAGGAAGCGCTGGCCGGCGTGGCCGAGAGCCATCCCGACCTGATGGCGGCCTCCAAGGTCGCCGCGCAGCTGGCCTTGCGGGTGCAGCGCTGGGCGCGCAAGGCGGGCGAGCCGCCGGTGCAGGCGCCGCGCGCCTCGCAGGTGCTGGCGCCCGCGCCCCTGGCCACCGCTGTCGTGGCCGGACCGCCGCCCGCCTGGGAAGACCTGGTGGCGGAGGTCGTGTCCGGCAAGGTGGCATCCGCCGCGGCGCTGGATGTGCAAGACGATACGCCTGCGCGTCCTTCGGCCGCCGAGCGCCTGGCCGAGGCCGCGGCCCAGGTGCCGCTGGCCTTGCCCGCCGACACGCAGGCCGTGCGCTGGGTCGAAATGGGCATGCACCACGTGCGCCTGCATGCGGCGCCGCTGTCGGTGGCGGAAGCCTTCTCGCGGCTGCGGCCGGCGGGGCAGGCCTGGATCATGACCTCGGCCACCCTGTCGGTGCATGGGGATTTTTCGCATTTCACGTCCCAACTCGGGCTGCGCGACGCGCAGATCGCCCGTTGGGAGTCGCCCTTCGACTACGCCAGCCAGGGCCTGCTGTTCGTGCCGCGTGACCTGCCGCTGCCGCAGTCGCCGCAATTCACGGAACGTTTCGTGCAGACCTTGCTGCCCTTGCTGGAAGCCAGTCCGGGCGGTGCGCTGGTGCTCTGCACGACCTTGCGTGCAGTGGAGCGGGTGGCCGAGCTGCTGGGCAAGGCATTCGAGGAACGCGGCTGGAACTGGCCCTTGCTGCGCCAGGGGCAGGCGCCGCGGCGCGAACTGCTGGAGCGTTTCCGCACGCTGCTGCACCCCGTGCTGGTCGGCAGCGCAAGCTTCTGGGAAGGGATCGACATCCCGGGCGACGCCCTGACGCTGGTGGCCATCGACAAGCTGCCCTTCGCGCCGCCGGACGACCCGGTCATCGAGGCGCGGCTGCGCGCCTGCAAGGCAAGGGGCGGCAATCCTTTTGCCGAATACCAACTGCCCGAGGCGGCCATCGCCTTGAAGCAGGGGGCAGGGCGCCTGATCCGTACCGAGCGGGACTGGGGCGTGCTGCTGGTGGGCGACACGCGCCTGGTCGACAAGCCTTACGGCAAGCGGCTGTGGCGGGGCCTGCCGCCGTTCTCGCGCACCCGCGACATGGAAGAGGCCCTGGCCTTCTACCAGCGCCAGGGCAAGGCCGGCGAGGCCGAGGAAACGTCCTAGGCCCCGCGGCGCGTGCCAGGGGGCTCAGTCGACCTTGGCGTTGGAGCGCTTCACCGCGTCTTCCCAGCGCGGCACTTCCGCCTGCACGAAGCGGGCGAAGTCCTGCGCGCTGCCGCCCGCCACCTTGGCGGATCCCAGTTCGGCCAGCTTGGCCGACACCTGCGGCGAAGCCAGCGCGGTGTTGATCGCGGCGTTCAGGCGCGTGGTGAGCGCATCCGGCAGGCCTGCCGGCGCGAAGACGCCATACCAGTTGGTCACCTCGAAGTCCTTGAAGCCCGCTTCCATCAGGGTGGGGAGTTCGGGGAAGGCATCCGCGCGCGTGCTGCCGGTCGTGGCCAGCGGCTTCACGCGGCCGGCCTGGGCCTGGGGCAGCAGGGCGGCGGTGGTCTCGAAGGCGATCTGCACCTGGCCGGCGATCACGTCGGTCATGGCCGGACCTTGTCCCTTGTAGGGGATGTGCAGCATTTCCACATTGCCCTGCAGCTTCAGCAGTTCGCCGGCCAGGTGCTGCGGACTGCCGCTGCCGCCCGAGGCGAAGTTGTAGGTGCCGGGCTTGCCCTTCACGAGGTCGAGCAGCTCGCGCACGTTGCCGGCCGGCACCTTGGGATTCACATACAGCACCAGGGGCATTGCCGCGACGTAGGCGACGGGACGCAGGTCCTTCACCGGGTCGATGCGCAAGGCATAGAGGTTGCGGTTGATCACCACGCCCGTGTTGTTGCCCAGCAGCAGCGTGCAGCCGTCGGCCTGTGCGCGGGCGACGAACTCGGTGCCGATGTTGCTGCTGGCGCCGGCCTTGTTGTCCACGATCACGGGCACGCCCAGCGTCTGTTGCATGGAGGGCGAGATCAGGCGGGCCAGGATGTCGGTGGTGCCGCCGGGCGGATACGGCGAGACGAGGCGCAGGTTGGCGCAGGGGTAGGGCTCGGCGGCCAGCGCGACGGCAGGCGCGCCGAAGGTGGCGGCCAGGACGAGCGCAGCGAGGCGGGTGGCGGGTTGGAAGGGCTGCATGGGATGTCTCCTTGTTGTTGTGGGGGAAATGGCGTCAGGCGTCGTCGCCGCGCTGAAGCGTGTGATAGCCGTGGCGGCGGCGCGCGTCGGCGATGGTGCTGCCGGCCAGCACGTCGGCCAGGATGCGCGCCTCGGCGGCCTGGGTCGCCAGCGCCTTGCGCAGCACGTCGCCGGCACGGGCCTGGGGCACCACCACGACGCCATCGGCATCCGCGGTGATCAGGTCGCCGGGGCAGACGCGGACGTGGCCCAGGCTGACCGGCACCTGCACGGCCTCGACCTGGACGCGGTCCTTGCCGGTGCGCATGGTGTGGCCGCGGCTGTAGAGCGGATAGCCGCAGGCCTCGGCCTCGGCGATGTCGCGGCAGACGCCGTGGATGACGGTGCCGGCGATGCGCTTGTGGCGGGCCAGGCGGCTCAGGATGCCGCCCCAGACGGTGCAGTCGGGCAGGCCGGCGTTGTCCAGCACGATGACGGCGCCCTCGGGCACGTCGTCGATGTAGTCGCCAACGGTGCCTTTGCGGTCCGGGTCCACGGGCGCGAAGCGCACGGTGTAGGCGGGACCCACGATGGCGGCGGGGCCGGCCACGCGATGCACGCCCAGCGCGCAGCCGGGCAGGCGGAGGAAGTCCAGGGCATCGGAGATTTCTGCGGTGGCGAGCGTGGCCCAGGCGGGGTCGGACAGGACGTTGGACATGAAGAGGTGTTCCATCTTGAGTGAGACAATGTTGAAAATATTGTCTGACAATTATTGATGAATAGCCTATCAACGTTTACCCGAAGGCGGCTGCGACGGTATAGTGGCGCGACCTCGCCGAACCCGATACGCGTTCCATGCCGCCCGAACTCCTCACACCGGACACCGCCACGCCCGCCGCGCCCTCGAAGCGCACGCAGGTGGCCGAGCAATTGCGCCAGGCCATGCTGTCCGGCGCGCTGTTGCCGGGCACGCGCCTCATCGAACGCGAAATCTGTGCGCTGACCCAGGCCAGCCGCCCGCTGGTGCGGGAGGCGATCCTGCAGCTGGAGATGGAGGGATTCGTCTACAGCAAGCCCAACCGGGGCTCGGTGGTGGCGACGCTGACCGCCGAGGAAGCGGCCAACATCTACCAGGTGCGTGGCGTGCTGGAGGGCCTGGCCGCCAGGAACTTCATCGTGCTGGCGAGCGCCGCCGAGCGCGCGGGGCTGCGCGAGGCCATGGACCTCCTGCGCGCGCGCATCGAGGCGGCGGACGTGCCGGGCCAACTGGCCGCGATCAACCTGTTCTACGACCGCCTGCTGGCGGGCTGTGGCAATGCCACCCTGGCCGAGACGCTGCGGCTCATGCACGGGCGGATTTCACGCCTGCGCGCGACGTCCATCAAGAGCCCCGGGCGCATCCACCAGTCGCACCAGGAGATGCTGGCCATCGTGGCGGCCATCGAGGCGAACGACGAGGATGCGGCCTGGCGCGCCTGTGTGCGCCACATGGAAATCACCGCGTCGGTGGCGCTGAAGGTGATCAGCCGCATGCAGCCGCAGGCGGCATCGGGTGTCCGCCGTTGAGGCGTCGCTTCTGCACAGCAACAAAAAAGCCCCCACGCCGCGCCTTCGGCTTGCTGCCCCCCGAAGGGGCCGCTTTTTGCCTTGGGACGGCCCGGCGACAAAAAAACCGGCGCCAGGCCGGGTTTTTTGTGGGGGCAGCCGCGGGTGGCGGCTGGGCGGGACATCAGAAGATGCCGAAGGGATTCCACCACGCCGGAGGCGCGGCGTAGCCATTGGCGACGAACTTGCTGTTCGGGTAGTTGGCCTCGAGCACGCGGCGCGCATCGTCGCGCAGGTCTGTCATGCCGAGCTTGTCGTAGGACATGACCAGCAGGTACAGGGCTTCCTCGGCGGCAGGGGCGCCTTCGAAGTCGGTGATGACGGTCTGGGCGCGGTTGGCGGCGGCGACGTAGGCATCGCGCTGGTAGTAGTAGCGCGCGACGTGCACCTCGTTCATGGCGATGGTGTTCACCAGCCAGGTCAGGCGTTCCTTGGCGTCAGGCGCGTACTTGCTGTCGGGGAAGCGCTTGAGCAGTTCCTCGAAGGCTTCGTACGACTGGCGCAGGCCCTTGGGGTCGCGCTCGGCCGAGTCCTGGCGGGTGATGCCGGCCATGAAGGCGCTGGGCGGCGTGAAGCTGACCAGGCCCTTCAGGTACAGGATGTAGTCCGTGCCGGGGTGGTTGGGATATTGCTGCTGGAAACGGGCGATGGTGGCCAGGGCCTGTTCGGGCTCGTTGTCACGCCAGTTGACGTAGGCGAGATCGACCAGCGCCTGCTGGGCGTAGACGCCGAAGGGGTAGCGGGCCTCGACGGCGGTCAGGCGGGTGCGGGCCTGGTTCCAGTTGCCGGAGGCGATTTCGGCCTTGGCGTCCTGGTACAGGCGCTCGGCCGTCCAGTTGGCCGTTTCGTCGTAGTCGGAGTTCTTGGTGCCGCAGGCAGCCAGCATCAGGCTGAGCAGCATGACTAGCAGCACGCGCAGGGCCGATCCGCCAGGAAGGGCGAACGGGACGGTAGCAGAGGGCTGGCGCATTGGCGGGGGTTCCTTGGTCCTAGGTGTTAGCATGCCAAGCTGAATTATATGAGTTGTCTCCATGCACCACCTAGCCGACCCTGACACCGTGGGTTCCGACGACGAACCGCAGGTGTTCAGCGTGCCTGCCGGCACCAAGGCAGACCGCCTCGACAAGATCCTCGCCGGCCTGCTGCCGGCGCATTCCCGCAATCGCCTGCAGGGCTGGATCAAGGGCGGCCATGTGCTGGTCGACGGCAAACCGGGCAAGGTGCGCCAGCCTGTCGGGCCGGGCAGCGTCCTGACCGTCTGGGAGCAGGCGGCCCCGGAAGAGACCGCCTTCGCGCCCGAGCCGGTAGCGTTCGACGTGCTGGCGGACAGCCCGGACTGGATCGTGGTGAACAAGCCCGCGGGCCTGGTGACGCATCCCGGCGCGGGCAATTGGCACGGCACGCTGCTCAACGGCCTGCTGTACCGCTATCCTGAATTGGCCCAGGTGGCCCGTGCGGGCATCGTGCATCGGCTGGACAAGGACACCTCGGGCCTGCTCGTGGTGGCGCGCCACGAGCGCGCCCAGACGCACCTGGTGCGCCAGTTGCAGGCGCGCACGATGGGCCGGCGCTATCTGGCCCTGGCCCACGGCTGGGCGGGCGAAGGCACGGTCGACCGTCCCATTGGTCGCGACGCCAAGGTGCCCGTGCGCATGAGCGTGGAGCGCCCCGTCGCCGCCAAGCCCGCCGTCACGCACTACACCCGCCTGCGCGCCGGCGATGCCGACGGCGCCCGGGTGTCCGAAGTCGAATGCCGCCTGGAAACCGGGCGTACCCACCAGATCCGCGTGCACCTGGCCAGCCTGGGACACCCGCTGCTGGCCGACACGCTTTATGGCGGCAAGCTGCTGGCCGGCGCGGCGCGGCAGATGCTGCATGCGCGCGCGCTGCGCTTCGACGATCCGGGCGGCGCGGGCGAATGCGCCTTCGAGGCGGATCCGCCGCCAGACATGCAACACGTGAGGGAGACGATCACATGGCAGCCGTGAACGAGCAGGCCGGCGCCTTGGCCGCGCTGGACGTCGTCGAGGGGCCAGCCTGGCCGGGCGTACGCAGTTTTTGCAGCACCCGTGCGGGCGGCGTCGGCACGGGTCCCTACGCCAGTTTCAACCTGGGCCTGAAGGCCGGGGACGATGCGCAGGTCGTGCACGAGAACCGCCGCCGCCTGCGCCTGGCACTGCCGGACGATCCGCTCTGGCTGGCGCAGGTGCATGGCACGCGCGTGCTGGATGCCGACGCGCCCATCGATTCCAACGAGGCTGACGCCAGCGTCACGGCGCGGCCTGGCCGGGTGCTGGTCGCGATGGCAGCCGACTGCCTGCCCGTGGTGATCACCGATACGCAGTCGCGCGTGCTGGGCGTGGCCCATGCCGGTTGGCGCGGCCTGGCGGGAGGCGTGCTGGAGGCCACGCTGGGCGCCTTGCGCGAGCGCGCGCCCGATGCGCAGGGCTGGCGCGCCTGGGTGGGGCCCGGTATCGGTCCCACGGCCTTCGAGGTCGGGGAGGAGGTGCGCCAGGCATTCGTCGCGTCCGACGCCGATGCCGGCCTGGCCTTCTTTCCCCATGACACGGATGCCAGCAAGTGGTGGGCCGACCTGTTCGCCCTGGCGCAGCGCCGCCTGGCGCGCGCGGGTGTCGAGGAGATCGTGGTCAGCGGCCGTTGCACGGCCAGCGAACCGGAGACCTTCTTCTCGCATCGCCGCGACAAAGGCGTGACGGGCCGCCAGGCCGTCTTCGCCTGGCTGGCGCCGCAGGCCTGAGGGTAAGCCCTGAACCCGGCGGATTGACAGGGGTATCGTCGCAATGCACCATCTTTTCGTCACGATTGCATGACGCATGACAAACGCGGAGCGGCTCGCCAGTTGACCTCTGGCATTGCGCCATGCAACATCGTCCGGTTCTCGCGCGTGCGCATAACAAGGTGTCGCAAGGTGTCGTTGTGAAAGCCCAGAATCCTCCCGCCTGGCCCTTGCCGGTCAGCGTCGCCCCCGATGCGCTCTCGGGCATCCAGGCAGACTTCTCCCAGGAATGGCGCCGCGTGGTCGATGCCGCGGGCAAGGGCGAGCTGGCGCCGCTCTCCGACCGCCGCTTCGGCTCCGCCGCCTGGGCCGGCAGCCCGCAACACCTGCTGATGGCCCACCTGTATCTGCTGTCGGCGCGCGCCCTGTCGCGCATGGTCGACGCGGTCGATGCCACCGAACCGCTGCGCGAGCGGCTGCGTTTCTCGGTCATGCAGTGGGTCGACGCCATGGCGCCTTCCAACTTCCTGGCCTTCAATCCCGAGGCCCAGCAGAAGCTCGTCGAGTCCAGCGGCGAGGTCCTGCGCAACGGCATCGACAACCTGATGCGCGACCTGAAGCGCGGGCGCATCCAGCAATCCGACGAAACGCGTTTCGAAGTGGGCGTGAACGTCGCCGTCACACCTGGCGGCGTGGTCTACGAGAACGACCTGCTGCAGCTCATCCAGTACGCGCCCGCCACGCCCACCGTGCATGCGCGCCCGCTGCTGATCGTGCCGCCTTGCATCAACAAGTTCTATATCCTCGACCTGCAGCCCGAGAATTCCTTCGTGCGGCATGCGGTCGAGGCCGGCCACACCGTCTTCCTGGTCTCGTGGCGCAATCCGCTGGCTTCGGACACCGACGGCATCGACCAGGCCACCTGGGACGACTACATCGAGCGCGGCGTCCTGCAGGCCATCGAAGTCGTGCGCGACATCTCGGCCCAGGACCAGATCAACACCCTGGGCTTCTGCGTGGGCGGCACCATGCTGGGCGCGGCGCTGGCGCTGGCCGCCGCGCGTGGCGAACAGCCCTCGGCCTCGCTGACCTTGCTCACCACCATGCTCGATTTCCGCGAGACCGGCATCCTGGATGTCTTCGTGGACGAGAACCATGCCGCGCTGCGCGACCAGCAACTGGGCGCGGGCGGCCTGATGTCGGCCCTGGAGCTGGCCAACACCTTCGCCTTCCTGCGTCCCAACGAGCTGGTCTGGAACTACGTGGTCGGGAACTACCTGAAGGGCGAGACGCCGCCGCCGTTCGACCTGCTGTACTGGAATGCGGACAGCACCAACCTGCCGGGCCCGTTCTTCGCCTGGTACTTCCGCAACACCTACCTGGAAAACAACCTGAAGGTGCCTGGCCGCGTGAAGACCTGCGGCGTGCCGCTGGACCTGACGCAGCTCGACATGCCGGCCTATCTTTTCGGGTCGCGCGAGGACCACATCGTGCCCTGGGTCTCGGCCTATGCCACCACGGCGCTGCTGCGCGGCCAGGCCCGCTTCGTGCTGGGCGCCTCGGGGCACGTCGCCGGCGTCATCAACCCGCCGGCCAAGAACAAGCGCAGCTATTGGGTGCGTGACAGCGACGCGCGCCTGCCCGGCGACCCCCACGCCTGGCTGGCCGGCGCGCAGGAGCATGCGGGCAGCTGGTGGCCGGACTGGGCCAACTGGCTGTCGGGGCACGCGGGCCCCAAGGTCAAGAAAAAAGCACGGCTGGGCAATGCGCGCTATCCGGTGATCGAACCGGCGCCCGGCCGTTATGTGCGTGTGCGCGCCGTTTGATCATGGCGCCGTGTCACGTGGGTGCAAGACGGGTTGATGGTCCGGGCCGCCTGCCGGCGGGACGGACAGCGAACCGACAACAGGAGACGGGCGTATGAGTGGCAAACTGGCATATGTAACCGGCGGCATGGGGGGGATCGGCACCACGATCTGCCAGCGGCTGGCCAAGGAAGGTCATCGGGTGGTCGCGGGTTGCGGCCCCAGCCGCAACTTCAAGCAATGGCTCGACGAGCAGTCGGCGCTGGGCTACGAGTTCCATGCCTCGGTGGGCAATGTGTCCGACTGGGACTCCACCCGGGAAGCCTTCGAGAAGATCCGTCGCGAGCACGGCGAAATCGACGTGCTGGTCAACAATGCCGGCATCACCCGCGACGGCGTGTTCCGCAAGATGACGCTGGACGACTGGCGCGTCGTCATGGACACCAACCTGAATTCGCTGTTCAACGTCACCAAGCAGGTCATCGACGGCATGGTCGACCGCCAATGGGGGCGCATCATCAACATCAGCTCGGTCAATGGCCAGAAGGGCCAGTTCGGGCAGACCAACTATTCGACGGCCAAGGCCGGCATCCATGGCTTCACCATGGCGCTGGCACAAGAGGTCGCGAGCAAGGGAGTGACGGTCAACACCGTCTCGCCGGGCTATATCGGCACCGACATGGTGCGTGCGATCCGTCCCGACGTGCTGGAGAAGATCGTCAACACGATACCGGTCAAGCGGCTGGGCACCCCGGAGGAAATCGCCTCCATGGTGGCCTGGCTTGCCTCTGACGACGCGGGCTTCGCCACGGGGGCGGATTTCTCGCTCAACGGCGGCCTGCACATGGGATGACGGAGGGGAAACCATGACACAAAGCCAAGCTGGCGACGGCACGCGCCTGATAAAAAAATATCCCAATCGCCGGCTGTATGACACGCAGACCAGCACCTACATCACCTTGGCGGACGTCAAGCTGCTGGTGTTGGACAACGAGGTCTTCAAGGTGGTGGACGCCAAGACGTCCGAGGACCTGACGCGCAGCATCCTGCTGCAGATCATCCTGGAGGAAGAGAGCGGCGGCGTGCCGATGTTCTCCTCCACCATGCTGGCCCAGATCATCCGGTTCTATGGCCATGCCATGCAGGGCATCATGGGGTCCTATCTTGAAAAGAACCTGCAGGCCTTCATGGAGATCCAGGAGCGCGTCACCGAGCAGTCCAAGGGCCTCTATGGCAACCAGTTCGGCCCGGAGGCGTGGACCCAGTTCATGAACACGCAGACGCCGATGATGCAGAACATGATGAACAGCTACATCGAGCAGAGCAAGAACCTCTTCGTGCAGATGCAGGACCAGATGCAGGACCAGACCCGCAGCATGTTCTCCAACTTCCCGTTCCCTCCGGGGCAGGGCGGGGGCCGGAGCAAGTAACCGGGCCGGCGCGGCCGGCAATGCACCGCGCGCGCCGGGCCATGCCCGGCGCGTTGCCACCTCTCGTTTTCCTGTCAGTTGTCCTTCGGACAGGGGCCCAGGCCGCGCCCGGCACAACCCTGGGTTTCCCCCAAATGCAAATTTCTGCGCGATGCTGCAGTGCAGCGTGCGGATTCAGGCAAATCGTCTGGTAAAGTAGGGTGATAGACAGACGTTATCGGGTCGTTCCAGGGCGATCACGGCGTCTGTTCGACCTCCGCAGACCATCCAAAACATAACAGCTCTTTCCTTGCGAACCCGCCATCCGGGATCGCGGGACTTGCTTTGTCTTTTGGTGGCAAAAGGGGGCTGATGTCCAGTCAAAAACACATGATGACGCATGCAGCGGGTCCTCGCGGGGCCGTTGCCAGCGTCCAGGGAGAATAGTGATCAGCCGAGCCGCAGCGCCTCGACGCCGTTCCTCGCACCCGCAGGTGCGATGGAGCGCCATTCCGCCCACCTGCCATTTCGGGCGACTTCCCCACGCCGGCACGCCGGCCCGGGAAGCCGCCCCACAGGTTTCCCAGCGTATTGATGGAGGGACGGCATGACAGCCTGGTCCCTGCTGCTGATCCTTGTCCTGCCCTTCGCGGGCAGTCTCTGTGCCGCGGTGCTCAAGCCCAGCGCGCGCAATGCCGAAGCCTGGCTGGCGGGGCTCATCGCCGTGGCCGGGGTCGTGCAACTCATCCTTCTCTATCCCCAGGTGTCCAACGGGCAGGTGCTTGCCCTGTCGCTGCCGTGGGTCCCCGCGCTGGGACTCACGTTCTCGCTGCGCCTGGACGGTTTCGCGTGGATGTTCTCGATGCTGATCACCGGCATCGGCGGCCTGGTGGTGGTCTACGCGCGCTACTACATGTCGCCGCAGGATCCGGTGCCGCGCTTCTTCTCGTTCTTCCTCGCCTTCATGGGCTCGATGATGGGCGTGGTGCTGTCGGGCAACCTCATCCAGCTGGCGCTCTTCTGGGAACTGACGAGCCTGGCGTCGTTCATGCTCATCGCCTACTGGCACCATCGCGTGGACGCCCGCCAGGGCGCGCGCATGGCGCTGACGGTCACCGGCGCCGGCGGCCTGTGCCTGCTGGCAGGCGTCCTGCTCATCGGCCACATCGTCGGCAGTTATGACCTGGACCGCGTGCTGGCCTCGGGCGACGTGATCCGCGCGCACCCTGGCTACGCCGTCGCGCTGGTGCTGGTGGCGCTGGGTGCGCTCACCAAGAGCGCGCAGTTCCCCTTCCATTTCTGGCTGCCGCACGCCATGGCCGCGCCCACGCCGGTGTCGTCCTACCTGCACTCGGCCACCATGGTGAAGGCCGGCGTGTTCCTGCTGGTGCGCCTGTCGCCCGCCCTCGGCGGCACCGACCTGTGGTTCTGGCTGATCGGCGGGGCAGGGCTGTGCACGCTGGTGCTGGGCGCCTATGCCGCCATGTTCCAGCAAGATCTGAAGGGCGTGCTGGCGTATTCCACCATCAGCCACCTGGGCCTCATCACCCTGCTGCTGGGCCTGAACAGCCCGTTGGCCACCGTCGCCGCCATCTTCCACATCATGAACCACGCCATCTTCAAGGCGTCGCTGTTCATGGCGGCCGGCATCATCGACCACGAGACCGGCACGCGCGACATCCGGCGCCTGAGCGGCCTGTACAAGGTCATGCCCATCACCGCCACGCTGGCCATGGTGGCCAGTGCGTCGATGGCGGGCGTGCCGCTGCTCAACGGCTTCCTGTCCAAGGAGATGTTCTTCGCCGAGACGGTCTACATCGAAGGCGCCACCTGGGTGCAGGTCGGCCTGCCCGTGGCAGCCACCATCGCGGCTGCCTTCAGCGTGATCTATTCGCTGCGCTTCATTCATCAGGTCTTCTTCGGCCCGACGGCGACAGACCTGCCGCGCGAGCCTCATGAAGCGCCGCGCCTCATGCGCCTGCCGGTGGAGTTCCTGGTGCTGGCCTGCCTGGTGGTCGGCATCCTGCCCGCCATCACCGTGGGCGGCATCCTCGACTCGGCCGCGCGCTCGGTGCTGGGCGTGAACCTGCCCCAATACAGCCTGGCCGTCTGGCACGGCCTGAACCTGCCGCTCATCATGAGCGTGCTGGCCCTGGCGGGCGGCATCGCCGGCTACATCGCCCTGCAACGCAATCTGCGCATGGGCGAGATCGACGGCACGCCGCTCATCTATCGATTCGACGGCAAGCGCAGCTTCGAGCGCGTCCAGGATGGCCTGACCACTTTCGCCGAGATGGTCACGCGGCGGCTCACGTCCGAGCGCCTGCAGGTGCAGATGCTGTGGATCCTGGGCGTCTCGCTCGCCGCGGGGCTCATCGCGCTGTGGGCGAAAGGCGCCAGCGGGCCGTCGGGCCTGTCCACGCCCATCGATCCGCTGTTTGCCCTGTTGTGGCTGCTGGGGGGCGCCTGCGCCATCGCCACGGCCTACCAGGCCAAGTATCACCGCCTGGCCGCGCTCATCCTGATGGGGGGCGCGGGCCTGGTCACCTGCCTGACCTTCGCCTGGCTTTCCGCCCCTGACCTCGCGCTCACGCAGCTGGGCGTCGAGGTGGTCACCATGGTGCTCATCCTGTTGGGCCTGCGCTGGCTGCCCAAGCGTCTGCCGTCGGCGGAAACCGCCTTGTCGGCGCGCCTGCGCCGCGGGCGCGACCTCGCGTTGGCGGTGGGCGCGGGCGCCGGCCTCAGCTGGATCGCCTACGCGATGATGACGCGCCCCAGGGCCGACAGCATTTCGCCGTTCTTCCTGGAAAAGGCGCTGCCCGAAGGGGGCGGGACCAACGTGGTCAACGTCATCCTGGTCGATTTCCGCGGTTTCGATACGCTGGGTGAAATCGCCGTGCTGGGCATCGTGGCGCTGTCCGTCTACGCGCTGCTGCGCCGCTTCCGGCCCGCGCCGGAAAGCATGGACCTGCCGGAACAGCAGCAGGATCCGGAGGCCTATGGCAACGCCTCGGGCCGCCCGGCGGGCGACCTGCCCGAAGGCTACCTGATGATCCCGGCCGTGCTCATCCGCCTGCTGCTGCCGGTGGCCGCGCTGGTCTCCATCTTCCTGCTGCTGCGTGGCCACAACCAGCCCGGCGGCGGCTTCGTCGGCGGACTGGTCATGGCCATGGCCGTCATCCTGCAATACATGGTGGGCGGCACGTCGTGGGTGGAGTCGCGTTCGCGCCTGCACCCGCAGCACTGGGTCGGCCTGGGCATCCTCATCGCCGCCCTGACGGGCGCCTGGTCCTGGCTGTTCGGCCTGCCGTTCCTGGATGGCATGTCCTGGAAAACCTACGTCCCGCTGCTGGGCGAGATCTACATCGGTACCGCGCTCTTCTTCGACATCGGCGTCTACATGCTGGTGGTGGGCGCCACGGTGCTCGTGCTGGTGGCGCTGGCCCACCAATCCTCGCGCAGCCTGCATCGCGCCAACAAGGCACAGGCCGAGGAGAAGCACTGATGGAAATCGTCCTGTCCCTGGCCATCGGCGTGCTCGCCGGTTCCGGCGTGTGGCTGCTGCTGCGCCCACGCACCTTCCAGTTCATCATGGGGCTTTCGCTGGTGTCATACGCGGTCAACCTCTTCATCTTCAGCATGGGCCGCCTGCAGGTCGACCGCGCGCCGGTCATCGATCCCGACCTGCCGAGCGATCTGCTGAACTATGCCGATCCGCTGCCGCAGGCGCTGGTGCTGACCGCCATCGTCATCGGCTTCGCCATGACCGCGCTCTTCCTGGTGGTCCTGCTGGCCTCTCGCGGCCTGACGGGCACTGACCACGTCGATGGGAAGGAGTCCGACTCGTGAGCGATTGGTTGACGCACCTTCCCATTCTCCCCATCTTCCTGCCCATGCTGGCAGGGTCGGCAATGCTGTTGCTCAGCGACAGCCACCGCAACACACGCATCGCCATCGGCCTCGTGTCCGCGATTCTGCTGGCCGTCGTCGCGGTGGCGCTGTTCTTCTCGGTCGACGCCGAGGGGGGCACGCGCCTGCTCACCTATCGTCCCGCCAACTGGCCGCCGCCTTTCGGCATCGTGCTGGTGGTGGACCGCCTGGCCGTGCTGATGCTGCTGCTGACCGCTGCCGTGGGCATCGCGACGCTGGTGGCCTCGATCTCGCGCTGGGAAAAGGTCGGCGTGCATTTCCAGCCCTTGCTGCAGTTCCAGCTCATGGGGCTGAACGGCGCCTTTCTCACGGGCGACCTGTTCAACCTGTTCGTGTTCTTCGAGATCCTGCTGGCAGCCTCCTATGGCCTGCTGCTGCATGGCTCGGGAGTCGGGCGCGTGCGCGCCGGGCTGCATTACATCGCCGTGAACCTGGTGGGGTCCTTCCTGTTCCTGGTGGGCGTGAGCCTCATCTATGGCGCGGTCGGCACGCTCAACATGGCCGACCTGGCGCAGCGCCTGCCCGACGTGATCGGCGAGGAGCGTGCGCTCTTCAATGCCGGCGCCGCCGTGCTGGGTTGCGCCTTCCTGATCAAGGCCGCGGCCTGGCCCCTGAACTTCTGGCTGGTGGGCGCCTATTCGGCGGCCACGCCGCCGGTGGCCGCGCTGTTCGCGCTCATGACCAAGGTGGGCATCTACTCGATCCTGCGCATGACGGCGGTGCTGTCGGCCTCGGGCGAGGCGGGGAGGGTGCTGGCCAGCGACTGGCTGTTCTACGGCGGCCTCGTCACGCTGGCGCTGGGGGCGGCCGGCCTGCTGGCGTCGCAGGAACTGCGGCGCCAGGCGGCCTACAGCATCCTGGTGTCGTCCGGCACCTTGCTGGCCGCCATCGGCCTGTCCAGCACGGACGCCCTGGGACCGGCCCTGTACTACCTGGTCAGTTCCTCGCTCGCGGTGTCGGCCTTCTTCCTGCTGATCGAGCTCATCGAGCGCAATCGTCCCTTCGGCGCGAACATGCTGGCCATCAGTCTGGAAGCCTTCGGCCTGGATGACCCGGTCGATCCGGATGCGCCCGACGAGGTCGTGGGCGTTGCGTTGCCGGCCGTCATGGCCGTGCTGGGTGCGGGCTTCGTCATGTGCGCCCTGCTCATCACGGGCTTGCCGCCGCTGTCGGGCTTCATCGCCAAGTTCGCCCTGCTGGCCGCGTCGCTGGAAGATCCGGACATGGCGGGTTCGGCGCACGTGCCGCTGGCAGGCTGGCTGATGCTGGCCACCATCCTGCTGTCCGGCCTGGCCGGCGTGATTGCGCTGGCGCGTTCGGGCATCCGCACCTTCTGGTCTGTCGAACGCAACGTGCTGCGCCTGCGCCTGCTCGATGCCGCGCCGGTCTTCGCCTTGCTCGCTTTGTGCGTCGCGCTGACGCTGTGGGCCGAACCCGCGTTGCGCTACATGGACGCCACGGCGCAGGCCCTGCACGCGCCACGTGACTACATCGAGGCGGTGCTGCCTGCGGCACCCGCCACCCACATGGAGGCGCAATGATGAAAAGGTGGTTCCCTTCGTTGCCCCTGTCGGGCTTCCTGCTGGTGTTGTGGCTGCTGATGAACCAGTCCTTGTCGGCTGGCCAGATCGCGATGGGCCTGTTCCTGGCGTGGTTCGGGCCGGTGGCCGCCGACAGCCTGCGTCCGGTCAAGGCGCATGCGCGCGTGGTGCCGGCGCTCTTTTCGCTGCTCGCGCACATCCTGGTCGACATCTGTCGCTCCAACTACGAAGTGGCGCTCGTGATCCTGGGCAGGAAGGAACGCCGGGAGCGCTCGGGCTTCATCCGCGTGCCGCTGACCTTGAAGGACCCGCACGCGCTGGCGGTGCTGGCCGCCATCGTCACCTCGATTCCCGGGACCGTCTTTGCCGGCCTGAGCAAGGACCGCAGCGAAATCCTGCTGCACGTGCTCAGCCTCGATGACGAGGCCCAGTGGATCGAGCTGGTCAAGACGCGCTACGAGCGTCCGCTGATGGAGATATACGAATGAACGAGATCCTTCCGTGGGCGGCCAATTTCGCCAGCCTGTGCTTCCTGCTGGCGATGACTTTCGCCACGATCCGCATGCAGCGCGGCCCGACGGCGCAGGACCGCGTGCTGGCGCTGGACAACTTCTACGTCAACGGCATGCTGCTGCTGGTGACGCAGGGCATCCGTGCCGGTACGGCCGTGTATTTCGAGATCGCGCTGCTGATCGCGCTTTTCGGTTTCGTCGGCTCCGTGGCCATGGCCAAGTTCCTGCTGCGCGGCGAGGTGATCGAGCCATGAATGCGGAAACCGTCAGCCTCTGGTTCGCGATTCCCGCGGCCATCCTGCTCGTGGTGGGCGGCATTCTTGCGCTCATCGGTTCCTTCGGCCTGCTCCGGCTGTCCAACTTCTACCAGCGCATCCATGCGCCCACGCTCGGCGCCACCCTGGGTTGCGGCTGCGTGCTGATCGCTTCCATGCTGTACTTCACCGGCCTGTCGGGCCGTCCCGTGGTCCACGAGGTGCTCATCACCATCTTCGTCGTGATGACCGCGCCGCTGAGCGCCATGATGCTCATCAAGGTGGGCCTGTACCGCTCGGGCCGCGAAGAACGCCTGGAAGCCAAGTCGCCCGCGGCGCACCGCACGGGCTACGACGACTCGGCCACCGGCGACAAGGCCGAGGAGCCCGGGGAACGCATTGGCTGATTACGCGTTCTCGCTGGTCAATGTCTTCGGCCAGACGGCGTTTGGCGGCAATCCGCTGTGCGTCTTCGAAGATGCCCGGGGGCTCACCGACGAGCACATGCAGGCGCTGGCCGTGCAGTTCAACCTGTCCGAGACGGCTTTCATCCTGCCGCCCTCGGGCGACGCGACGGCGCGCGTGCGCATCTTCACGCCCATGACCGAACTGCCTTTCGCAGGGCATCCGGCCTTGGGCACGGCGCATGTGGTGCGGGATCTGCTGGCTTGCGGCGACACGCTCAAGCTGGAAATGCGTGCCGGCATGGTCGCGCTGGAAGCGCGCCAGGACGACTGGGTCTTCACCGCACCCATGCCGCAAGGCGGTCCGCGCACCGCGCGCCCGCTGGCGGGCAAGGCCGATATCGCGGCCATGCTGGGCTTGTCGGTGGACGATCTGCTGGACGAGCCGCTGTGGGTCAACACGGGTTCCGAACAGTTGCTGGTGCCGGTCAAGACGCCTGACATCGTGCGCCGCGTGCAGCCCGATCCCTCGCAGATGGCGCGCTGGCCCGTCAATGCCGCCGGCCGGCGCAACGCCTATGTCTTCGCCCCGGTGGAATCCGCCGGGCCGATGCGTTTCGGCCAGCGTGCGCTGGCGCGTTATTTCATGGCCAAGCCCGGCAGCGGCGTCGACGAAGACCCGGGCACGGGTTCCGCCTGCGCCAATCTGGGCGGCTGGCTCATCGCCACGGGCCGCGAACTGCCCACGCATGTCAAGGTGGAGCAGGGGGCCTCCATCGGCCGGCCCTGCCTCCTGCAACTCGAGGTCAAGCGCGACCAGACCATCCGCGTCGGCGGCCGCGTCATGACCCTGGGCCGCGGCACCATCAGCCTGCAGCCCTGAAACGAAAAAGGCCGAGGCAAACGCCTCGGCCTGTATTTGGAGCAAACGACGCTGGCGTCTCTTCCAGCCCCGCAGGCCCGAAGCCCGCTCCAAATTCAAAACCCCACCCTCAATTTGCAGCGGTCCTCCCAGATCCGGGGTGCAGTGGAGCCGGCTCCGCCGGTCCACCAGCACCGCCCCCCTGGGGGGGAGGCGCGAAGCGCCTCGGGGGGGGATTTACTTCTTCACTTTGAGGTCGTTGTTGACCTGGCGCACGCCGTCGACGCCGCCAACCACGCGGCCGGCGAGGTCCTTGTGCGCGCTGGTGTCGACGTCGCCCGTCAGCGTCGTCACGCCTTCGATGGTTTCCACCGAGATGTCAAGGGCGCTCAGTTCCTTTTCGGCAACCAGGGCGGCCTTCACCTTGGTGGTGACCACGGCGTCGGAGGCGTATTCACCCGCGCTTTGCTTGGGTTGGCCATCGGCGGCCAGGACGAGCGGGGTGGTGGCGAACGTGGCGGCACCAATGAGAGCGGCGGCGATGTGTTTGCGAGCGATCATGGTGTTTCTCCTTGAGCCGGCCTGCGATTCAGCGGGGCGCGACGGGTAGTGAACGATATGGCGGGTTTTCAAGGCCGGCCTGGTTCGGGCCGGCCACCTTCATTTCTTGCGCAAGGCGCCGCTGAGCAGCGACAGGACCGCCAGCACGAGGAAGATGAAGAACAGGACCTTGGCGATCGATGCTGCGCCGGCGGCAATGCCACCAAAGCCGAGCACGGCAGCGATCAGCGCGATCACGAAGAAAATAACGGCATAGTGCAGCATGATGCTTCTCCTCGGCAGATACGCGGCTTAGCGGTGTTGGTCGAAGAAGTCGCGGGCTTCCTTGTCGGCCTGCTCGCGGGTCTTGCCATAACGCTCCTGGATCACGCCAGCCAGGCGTTCGGCGTTGCCATTGACCTTGGTGATGTCGTCGTCGGTCAGGTCGCCCCATTTGGCTTTGACCTTGCCGGCGATCTGCTTCCACTTGCCTTCCAGGATGTCTTGGTTGATAGCCATGGTTCACCTCACTATTAATGAATCCGGATCATGTGGAGTTCCTTGGGAAATTCCGGTCCGGTTCGGGTTGGTGAAGACAAGGTAATGCCGTCCAAAAGGGCAGTCAAAACACGGTTGTCGACAAATGTAAGGCGTGGCGGGCGTGCTTTTGCGCGGGCGTTCGCACAGCAAAGCATGGCCCCTCATTGGCGGACCGCCTGTTGCGGCACGCACGCGCATGTGCCATTGGCGCAGGGCGGTGGGGTTACATTTGAATAATGCTTGCGCTGCTTTGATCTGCTGGCGTTACAGGTGTAGCGCGCTTGCGCGTGCCGGCGGGTATTTCCAGGCGCGCAACCGGACAGAAAAAAGGGCGCCACACCGTCGGGTCTGGCGCCCTTGCCTCGCACGCGCTGTGCGCAGGCGGGCCTCATGCGATGGCGGTCAACGCGGCTCGGCTATCCGCTTGGCGATGTGCGCCAGGGCCTCTTCCACCTGGTCGATGAGCACCAAGCAGAGGTCGCCGGGTTGCAGGCGCTTCAGTGCCGTGTCGGTGGCCAGGAATTCGCCCCGGATTTCCTCGACGTGGCGCGCGCGGCGCGCGTCCTTCAGGCCTTCGCGCAGCAGCGCCAGCACTTCGCCATCCTCGCGTCCGCGCTGGCACTGGTCCTCGTAGAGGATCACGTCGTCGAAGGCATCGCCCAGGATGGCGGTCTGCTGGCGGATGTCCTCGTCGCGGCGGTCGCCCGCGCCGCTGATCACCACGACGCGCTTGCGCGCGGGCATGGCTTCCACGGCCGAGACCAGGGCCTGGATGGCGTCGGGGTTGTGGCCGTAGTCGGCGATGAGCGTGGCGCCGTGATAGTCGAACACGTTGAAGCGGCCGGGTGCCGACTGCGCGTCGTTCACGAAGCTGGCCAGGCCTGTTTCGATCACCTTCCAGTCCAGGCCCAGGGCCCACGCGGCAGCGGTGGCGGCCATGGCGTTCTGCACCTGGAAGGCGATGGTGCCGCCGCGCGTCAGCGTGATCGCCTTCAGCGCAATGCGGTGCTCGAAACTGCCTTCGGCGGCCACCAGGTGGCCGTCCTCGACGAACACCACGCGCTTGCCTTGTGCGCGGTGCGTGGTCAGCACGGGGTGATGACGGTCGTCGGAGAAGAAGATGATCGAGCCGGGGCAGGAGGCGGCCATGGGTGCGACCATGGGGTCGGTGGCGTTCAGGACGGCGGTGCCGGTGGGGGCGACGTTCTGCACGATGACGCGCTTGACCACTGCCAGGTCTTCCACGGTGCTGATGTAGTTCAGCCCCAGGTGGTCGCCCATGCCGATGTTGGTGACGATGGCCACGTCGCAACGGTCGAAGGCCAGGCCTTCGCGCAGGATGCCGCCACGCGCGGTTTCGAAGACGGCGGCGTCGACATCCGGGTGTCCCAGGATGTTGCGCGCGCTGCGCGGGCCGCTGCAGTCGCCGGTGTCGATGCAACGTCCTTCGACATAGACGCCATCGGAGTTGGTCATGCCCACGCGCTTGCCGCTGGCGCCCAGCAGGTGCGCGGTCAGTCGTACCGTGGTGGTCTTGCCGTTGGTGCCGGCCACGGCCACGACCGGGATGCGGCCGTTCTCGCCCGGCCCGAACAGCGTGCCGATCATGGCCTCGCCCACCTGGCGGGGTTTGCCGTAGGAGGGGTTCAGGTGCATGCGCAGGCCGGGGGCCGCGTTCACCTCGACGATGCCGCCGCGTTGGTCTTCCATCGACTGCGCCACGGTTTCGCACACGACGTCCACGCCGCAGATGTCCAGGCCGACCATCTGTGCCGCCGCGACGGCGCGCGCCGCAAGCTCGGGGTGGACTTCGTCGGTCACGTCGGTGGCGGTGCCGCCGGTGCTCAGGTTGGCGTTGTTGCGCAGCACGACGCGCAGGCCGGCGGTGGGCACGCTGTCGGGCGTCAGGTTCTGCTTGCCGAGCGTGGCCACCGCCAGTTCGTCGAGCCGGATCTTGGTGAGCGAGGTGGCATGGCCATCGCCACGAAGCGGGTCCAGGTTGACCTCGGCCACCAGCTCGCGCACGGTGCGCCTGCCGTCGCCGATCACGCTGGGCGGGTCACGGCGCGCCGCAGCGATCATCTGTCCGCCGACGACCAGCACGCGGAAGTCGTGGCCTGGAATGTAGCGCTCGACGATCACGTCGCGGCTGATGTCCGAGGCCACGGCGAAGGCCGTCGCCAGCTGTTCGCGCGTCTCCAGGTTCACGGCCACGCCCTTGCCCTGGTTGCCGTCGCGCGGCTTGATCACCACGGGCACGCCCACCTCGCAGGCGGCGGCCCAGGCCTCGTCTTCGGTGCGCACGACGCGGCCGACGGGCACCGGCACGCCAGCGGCCTCCAGCAGCAGCTTGGTCAGGTCCTTGTCCTGCGCGATCGACTCCGAGATCGCGCTGGTCATGTCGGTTTCGGCGGCCTGGATGCGGCGCTGGCGGCTGCCCCAGCCGAATTGCACCATGCTGCCTTCCGTCAGCCGGCGGTAGGGCACTTCGCGGGCCAGACCGGCCTGCACGATGGCGCCGGTGCTGGGCCCCAGGCGCACGTCCTCGTCCAGTTCGCGCAGGCGGCCCACGGCGGACTGCAGGTCGAAGGGCGTGTCATCCAGCGCGGCCTTGCAGAGTTCCTGGGCCAGTTCGAAGGCCAGGCGGCCGACGGCCTCCTCGGTGTACTGCACGACCACCTGGTACACGCCGGGCTCGACGGTGGGCGTGGTGCGGCCGAAAGCCACGGGGCAGCCGGCCACGGCCTGCAGGCCCAGCGCGCAGGCTTCGAGCGCATGCGCGAGCGACACGGGCGCTTCGTGTCCGGCGGGCTTGAGCGCGCGCATGTCGGGAAAGCGGGCGCGCATCCGGGTATAGAAACCCGGCACGTTCTCCAGGTCGCAGTGCGGGTCGGCGCACGATACGATGGCTTCGATGGCGGTCAGGCGGCTCCAGATATTGGGGCCACGCAAGGCGCGAAGACGGGAGACTTCCATGGGGAATTCCTTGACGATCGTAGGACGTGGGCCGGGTTCAGGCGGTTTGGGTGGATGACTGGCTGATCCACTGGCGGACGCGGTCCACCGTGGCGGCTGCGCTGGCTTCCTCGCATTGCAGCACCAGCAGATGGCCGGCCTGCAGGGCCGACAGCGCGCTGTCCACGGTGGCGCCGTGGTCGGCGGCATCGGTGACCGCGGGCTGGCGAGAGGCCCGCGCAATGCCGTCGCGCAGCAGCGCGCGGGCTTCGCCGTGCACGCGTTCGCTGCGCACCGAGGCGTCGTCGTAGAGCGTGATGTGGTCGAAGGTGTCTCCCAGCAAACGGCCCATCTGTATCAGCGCGTCATCGCGGCGGTCCGTGCCCGCGCCGAAGATGATGCTGCGGTGCCCGGCCGAGAACTGTGCCTGCGCTTCCACCAGGGCGGCGACGCCGGCTTCGTTCTGGGCATCGTCCACGATGACGGTGGCGCCTTGCCATTCGAAGACGGTGTAGCGGCCGGGAATGTCCGAGAAGTCGCGGTCGAAGGCTTCCAGTCCGGCGCGGATCAGTTCCGGCTTCAGGCCCAGCGCCCAGCCGGCCGCCGCGGCGGCCAGCGCGTTGGCGACCTGGAAGCGCACGCGCGCGCCATAGGTGATGGGGATGGCGGAGAGGCGCGTGAGCGGCTGTTCCGATTCGCCATCCAGCAGCACCAGCCAGCCGTCGCGGGCCACGACCGCACGGCCGCCTGCCGCGCGATGCGCGGCCAGCAAGGGCGCCTGCGCGTCGGTGGAGAAGAAATAGGTCTTGCCGTCACAGAGTTCGGCCAGTTCTTCCGAGGCCGGGTCCTGGGCGTCCAGGATGGCGGCGCCCTCGGGCAGGACCACGTCGACCTGGCAGCGGTAGACCTTCAGCATCTGCTCGGCGTCGAGGATGTCGTGCCGGCCCAGGTGGTCGGGATGCTGCGTGCCGGTCACGATGCCGACCTGGCAACGGTCGTAGGCCATGCCCTGGGTCAGGATGACGTTGCTGTCGTTCTCGATCACGGCCGCCTGGACCGCGCGGTTCAGCAGCACGCGCAGGCCATCGGTCCAGTTGCCGGCGTCGCCGGCCTTCACGCGGCGATTGTCCAGGTACATGCCATCGCTGCAGGCCAGGCCCGTCAGCAGGCCATTCAGGTGCAGCAGGCGGGCCACGATCTTGGCCACCACGGTCTTGCCGTTGGTGCCGGTGATGCCCACGACCGGGATGCGTCCGGTGTCGTCCTGCGGGAACAGGTGATCGACGATGGCGCGGCCGACAGGCTGCGCTTCGCCTTGCGCGGGCTTGATGTGCATGAGCAGGCCGGGGCCGGCGTTGACCTCGACGATGGCGCCGCGTTGGTCGGCGAGCGGACGGGAGATGTCCTGCGCCACGAGATCGATGCCGGCGATGTCCAGGCCGACCACGCGCGCGGCCAACGCAGCGATGCGCGCGACTTCGGGGTGGACCTGCGCGGTCACGTCGAACGCGACGTTGCCGTTGCGCTGGATCAGCACCGCGCGGCCTTCGGCCGGCACGCTGTCGGGCGTGAGGCGTTGGCGGCCCAGCTCCAGCATGGCGGCGGAGTCCAGGCGGATCAGGTTCAGCGGCTGGTCTTCGTTGCGGCCGCGGCGCGGGTCCGTATTGATCTGGCTTTCCACCAGCTGGCGCACGGTTGAGACGCCGTCGCCCACCACCTCGGCGCTTTCGCCACGGGCGGCCGCGACCAGCTTGTCGCCCACGACCAGCAGGCGATGCTCGATGCCGGGAATGAAGCGTTCGACGATGACGCCGCTGCCCTCATCGACCGCGATGGCATAGGCGGCATCGATTTCCTCGCGCGTGGTCAGGTTGGTGAAGACGCCGCGGCCATGGTTGCCGTCGCTGGGCTTGAGCACCACGGGCAGGCCGATGGATTCCGCCGTGTCCCAGGCGTCGTCGGCGCTCTCGACCAGGCGGCCTTCGGGCACCGGCACGCCGCAATTGCCCAGCAGCTGCTTGGTGAGGTCCTTGTCGCGCGAAATGCTCTCGGCGATGGCGCTGGTGTTGTCGGTCTCGGCGGTCCAGATGCGTCGCTGGCGCGCGCCATAGCCCAGTTGCACCAGGTTGCCGGTGCTCAGGCGCACGGCGGGAATGTCGCGGTCATCCGCGCCATCCACGATGCAGGCGGTGCTCGGGCCCAGGCACAGCGAATCCGTCATTTCGCGCAGGCGTTCGATGGTGGCGTTCACGTCATAGGGGCGGTCTTCGATGGCCGCCATGACGAGGTCGCGCGCCGCATACAGCGCGGCGCGCGTCACCTCTTCGTGCCAGGCGCGCACGATCACCTTGTAGACGCCGCGTTCGGACGTTTCGCGCGCCTTGCCGAAGCCGCCGGGCAGGCCGGCCAGGTTCTGCAGTTCCAGCGTGACATGCTCGAGGATATGGCCAGGCCAGGTTCCTTCGTGCAGGCGTTGCAGGAAGCCGCCGCGCACGCCGGGGCTGCAGCGGTGTTCGATCAGGGTGGGGAGCCAGGCTTCCAGGCGTTGCGGGAAACCGGGCAGCAGGTTGGAAGGACAGTCCTCCAGCAGTCCGATGTCGACCCAGGCCTCGAGCACCGGCCGGTAGGTCCAGATATTCGGCCCGCGCAAGGTCACGATGCGCAGGATTTCAATATCGCGTTTTTTCATCTGTCGCTGTCCCGCCGGCATGACCGGCATCTGGAGGGGAAACTTGGAGGGAGAATCGGCGCGATCTTAGCGCCGCCGCTGGTGCCCACGCGCACTGTGGCCCGAATTAATTATGTTGCGGTGCAATAGTGTTGCGAAATTGTCATTACACCTTCCTGAAAAGCCCAGGGGGCGGGCGTTTCGGGCCGCCAGCCGGGACTCGGTGGCTATACTCGCAGGCGCAGTGCGTGGCTTTTTTCGAAGGCCCCGCGCTTGCCCCCAAGGCGACATGCCCTCCCCGGGAGAGGCCGGCCGGGCGCTGCCAGCGCCAGGGGGATTCTTGCTCCTTGCCCATGAATCTTGCCCCATCCTCCGCCTCCGACGTATTGCCGGCACTGACCGGTCCCTGGCGCGGTGTCGTCGACGCCGCCTTGCAACATGACGAGACGCCGCAGGCGCACGCCTGGATAGACCTCGACGACCAATTGCGGTTCCGTCAGCGCCTGCTGATCCTGACGACGCGCCGCCTGGTGCAGGTCGAGGTGCCCGAGGCGGGCGGCACGCCGGCCGTGACGCGTGAATGGCCGCTGTCGCCCTCCCTGTCGCTGCGCTGCCGTGACCATGCGGGCGTGGGCACGCTGGAGTTCTTCGACGGCGAGCGCCGCGTGGCGGCCTGGCGTCACACCATGGGAGGCGCACCGGTCGCGCGGCTCATGGCCGACCGCCTGGCGCGGCTGAACTCCGCCGAGCGCCGTGCCGCCGCCGAGGCGCATTGCGACCAATGCGGCGCGGCCTTGCCGCCAGACCAGGAAGAGTGCCCCTACTGCGCGCAGGCCCCCGAGGAGCCGCCGTCGACCTGGGCGCTGCTGCGCCTCTGGCGCTTTGCCCGGCCGTATCGCGGCTCGCTGCTGTTGGGCTTCGTGCTGACGGTGGCTTCGACCGCGGCCACGCTGGTCGCGCCCTACCTCACGATGCCGCTGATGGACGACGTGCTGATCCCGTATCAGAACGGTGCGCCCATCGACTATGAACTGGTGTCGCTGTATCTCGGCGGCCTGTTGGCGTCCGCGCTGCTCGCGTGGGGCCTGGGCTGGGCGCGCACCTATCTGCTGGCCTGGGTCAGCGAGCGCATCGGCGCCGACCTGCGCACGTCCACCTTCGAGCATCTGCAGAAGCTCTCGCTGCAATACTTCGGCGGCAAGCGCACGGGCGACCTGATCGCGCGCATCGGCAGCGAGACGGACAGGCTCTGCGTGTTCCTGTCGCTGCACCTGCTGGACTTCGCCACCGACGTGCTGATGATCGTGATGACGGCCGTCATCCTGATTTCCATCAACCCGTGGCTGGCGCTGGTGACCTTGCTGCCGCTGCCCTTCATCATCTGGCTCATCCACCTGGTGCGTGACCGCCTGCGCCACGGTTTCGAGAAGGTCGACCGCATCTGGTCCGAGATCACCAACGTGCTGGCCGACACCATTCCCGGCATCCGCGTGGTGAAGGCCTTCGCGCAGGAGCGCCGCGAGGTTGCGCGTTTCCGCGAGGCCAATGACCGCAACCTGGCCGTGAACGACCGCGTCAACCGCATCTGGGCGCTGTTCTCGCCCACGGTCACGCTGCTCACCGAGATCGGCCTGCTGATCGTCTGGATGTTCGGCATCTGGCAGGTGTCCAACGACCACATCACCGTGGGCGTGCTGGCTGCCTTCCTGGCCTACATCAGCCGCTTCTATACGCGCCTGGATTCCATGAGCCGCATCGTGTCCTTCACGCAGAAGGCCGCGGCGGGCGCCAAGCGCATCTTCGACATCCTGGATCATGTCAGCAGCGTGCCCGAGCCGGCGCGCCCGGTGCCCGCGGGCCGCCTGGACGGCCGCATCGAATTGCGCCGCGTGGGCTTCCGTTATGGCAGCCGCACGGTGCTCGACGGCGTGAGTCTCGATATCGCGCCTGGCGAGATGATCGGCCTGGTGGGCCACAGCGGTTCCGGCAAGAGCACGCTGGTCAACCTGATCTGCCGTTTCTACGATCCGTCCACCGGCGCCATCCGCGTCGATGGCACGGACCTGCGCGCCTTCGCCGTCGAGGACTATCGCCGCAACGTGGGCCTGGTGCTGCAGGAGCCGTTCCTGTTCTTCGGCACCGTGGCGGAGAACATCGCCTACGGCAAGCCGGACGCCACCCGCGCCGAGATCGTTGCCGCTGCGCGCGCAGCCCGCGCGCACGAATTCATCCTGCGCCTGCCGCAAGGCTACGACTCGCTGGTGGGCGAGCGCGGCCAGGGCCTGTCGGGCGGTGAGCGCCAGCGCATTTCGATCGCGCGTGCGCTGCTCATCGACCCGCGCATCCTGATCCTGGACGAGGCGACCTCGTCGGTGGACACCACGACCGAGCTGGAGATCCAGGCCGCGCTGGACAACCTGATCCAGGGACGCACGACCATCGCGATCGCGCACCGCCTGAGCACGCTGCGCAAGGCCGATCGCCTGGTGGTGATGGATCGTGGCGAGATCGTCGAAATCGGGCAGCATGAGGAACTGCTGGCGCGGGAGGGCGCCTACTATCGCCTCTACCAGGCGCAGTTGCGCAACGAAGAGGCCGCGGCAGGCCTGGCGGCCGAGGGAGAGGACGATGACCGTTGATTTCACGCTGGTCCGCGACGAGGCCGGCCAGTTGCTGTTGACCGAGGCCGGCGGTCGCACTTGGCCGGGCGTGATCCCCGTGCGGGCATTCCCGATCCAGGCGCCCGACGAGGCCATCGCGCTGCTGGACCAGGATGGCAAGGAGCTGCGCTGGCTGGATGGCCTGGCGGGCGTGCCGCAGGACATCCGGGCGCTGATCCTGGAGGAGTTGGCCGTGCGCGAATTCACGCCGCGCATCGAACGTATCGAGCGCGTGTCGTCCTATGCGACGCCGTCCACCTGGGACGTCGTCACCGACCGCGGGCCGACCAAACTGGTCCTGAAGGGCGAGGAAGACATCCGCCGCCTGCATGACGGCCGCCTGCAGATCAGCGATTCGCACGGCATGCACTATCTCATCGCCAGCGTGCGTGACCTGGACAAGACCAGCCGCCGCTACCTGGACCGCTTCCTGTAACGATGACGGCGTCTGTCGAAAGGGAGTTGCGCGCGCATGCCCTGCATGCGCTGGCGGCGAAGGATTGGGCGGCCAAGCTGCTGGCAGTCGAGGCGCTGGATACCGGTGCGCGCCTGGACCCCCAGGTCGTGCTGGACCCGCCCGCCGACCTGCCGGGTCGTCCCGAGCGGCCTGAGCTGGTCGAGCACACCAAGATCCGCACGCGTTCGGTGCGCACGACGCAGGGCAGGGCCATCCTGATCCATGCGCTGGCGCACATCGAGTTCAACGCGATCAACCTGGCGCTGGACATCGTCTGGCGCTTTCCCGGCATGCCCGATCCCTTCTATCGCGAATGGCTCGTGGTGGCGCGCGAAGAGGCGTATCACTTCGACCTGCTGCGCCTGCACCTGGAAAGCCTGGGTCATGCCTATGGGGATTTCCCGGCACACCCGGGCCTGTGGAACATGGCCGAGAAGACGCGTGGCGACGTGCTGGCCCGCTTGGCGCTGGTGCCGCGCACGCTGGAGGCGCGGGGGCTGGATGCTTCCCCGCTCGTGCGCGAGAAGCTGGCCCAGGCCGGCGACGCCCACGGGGCTGGCATCCTGGACATCATCCTGCGCGACGAGATCGGGCACGTGGCCGTGGGGAACCGCTGGTATCGCCACGTCTGCCGCGAGCGCGGGCTGGAGCCCGTGGCGACCTATGCCGACTTGCAGGCGCGCCATGAGGCGCCGCGGCTGAAAGGCCCGTTCAACCTGGCTGCGCGCCGCGCGGCGGGCTTCGACGAGGCCGAGATCGAAGCGTTGCTGGCGGGCTGATTCCAACTGGCGCCGGGTCGCGGATCAGCCCGTTTTTGCGCTCATCGCAGTTGTCGGGCCATCGGTTTTCCCGTGCCGGGCTTCTCGATACACTGGGACACATCGTGGCGCTCACTGTCACGTCTGCCTGGGAGCCGCCGGCCATGCATCGTCCCGCTTTGCCCTTTGGGTCCGAACCGATATTGGCGTTGAGCGAGGCCTGGGAGGCCTCGCCTTTCGGGCTCTTCGTGTGCGACGAGGAAGGGCGCTTCCTTGCGGTGAACGCGGCCTACGAGCGGCTGAGCGGCTACTCGCGCGAGGACCTGCTGGCAGGCATGCGGCATACCGAGCTGCTGGATGCGGCGGAGGCGCGGCGCCGCAACGCCGAACTGACCCTGTTGCATCGCGCTGGCGCGAGCTTGGCGAAGCATCGTCATGATGCGTCCTGGCATTATCGCCGCCCGGATGGAGAGCGCCTGGCAGTGCGCCTTGCCCTGGCGCCGGTGCCCGGGCGGCAGGCGCTTGCGGGCGCGGTCATCGATCTGCAGGCCGGCCTGCCGCAGAATTACGCGCAGCTTTGGTACGCCTCGCATCACGATGCCCGTACGCGCCTGCCCAACCTGGCCTGGGCGCTGGAGCGCCTGGAGCTGCGGATCCAGCGGGCCCGCCTGAGCGAGGACACGTTCAGCGTGATCGTGGTGGAGGCCGACAACCTGGAGCGCCTGCGCAGTTCGCTGGGCAGCACTGTGCTGGAGCGGGTACTGCAAGTCATGGCCGCTCGCCTGCGCAGTGCGTTGCGCGCAGGCGAGAGCCTGGCCTGCCTGGACGGTACCCGATTCCTGGTGCTGACCGACGCGTCGCGCCCGGAGATCGAGGGACGGGTGGTCCAGTGGCTGGACATGCTGGCACAGCCGGTGGTGGCCCTGGATCGCTCGGTGCGCCTGGGGGCCAGTGCAGGGTTGGCACCGGGTGATGCAGCGACCGACGCCGATAGCCTCATACGCCGGGCGGGCCTGGCCCTGGATGCAGCGAGGACAGGCGAGTCAGCCAACTGGCGCTGGTTCGAGCGAGGCATGCAGGCCGAGGCCGTCGGCAAGCTCGAGCTGGAGCAGCTCTTGCGCGAGGCGCTGCACCAGGACCAGTTCCACTTGGTCTTTCAACCTCAGGTGAACCTGGCCTCCGGCGAGATTGCATTGATGGAGTCGCTGTTGCGCTGGCGACACCCGGTGCGAGGACTCATCAGCTCGGCGGAGTTCATCCCGGTTGCCGAGCGCTGCGGCCTCATCGTGGCGCTGGGGGCGTGGGTGATGGACCAGGCGTGCAAGGAAGCCGCCCGCCTGCTGCGCAAGCTGGGCCGCGTGCCGGTCGTCACGGTCAACGTGTCGCCGCCGCAGATCCAGAACGGCCTGTTGGTGCCCATGATCCAGCGCTGCCTGGCGGCCCACGACCTGCCGCCGCACTGCCTGGAAGTGGAGGTGACGGAAGGCGTGATGCTGGGCGATACCGAGGCCGCGATGGCCACGCTCGGCGGCCTGCGCGACATGGGGGTGAAGGTGGCGCTCGATGATTTCGGCACGGGCTATTCCAGCCTGGCCTACCTGACCCGCATGCCGGTCGATCGCTTGAAGGTCGACCGCGCGTTCGTCCAGGCCATGCTGGAGGATGATCGCAGCCGGGCGGTGGTCAGCGCCATCATCGCCATGGCGCATGCGCTGGGCCTGCGTGTCACCGCCGAGGGGGTCGAGACGCAGGCCCAGGCCGACGCCCTGCGGGCCCTGGATTGCGATGAGATTCAGGGTTACTGGTTCTCGCGGCCCCTGGCTGTGCCGGCACTGGAGGCCGCGCTCGTGCCCTTGTAGGCGGGGCATGCGGGCGCCAGGGTTATCGCAGGCCGCGGCGGCGCCTGGCGCTACTATGCGGCCTGTGACGTGGCATTCGCCGTGTCGGGCTGAAGGATCCCGTTCAAAACATGAAAAAGACAGTCGTGGGCCTGGCGGCGATGCTTGCCGCCTTCATGGTGCAAGCCGCCGCGCCAGCCGGGGCCTTGCGCCTGGGCGTCATCCCCAGCGTGGCCAACGAGGCCACCGAGATCGCCATCGCGCAGGCGCGCGAACAGGGCTTGCGGGTGGAACTCATTGAGTTCAACGACTGGGTGTTGCCCAACATCGCGGTGGCCGATGGCTCCGTCGACGCCAATTTCTTCCAGCATGCCCCGTTCCTGGCGCAATTCAACCGCAATCGCGGCGCCAATCTCGTGCCGGTCGCCTACGGGTACTCCACCACCATCGGTCTTTTCTCGAAGAAGCTCAAGCGCGGCGACGCCATTCCCGAAGGCGCGACGATCGCGATCCCGTCGGACCCCGTCAACACGGGCCGTGCCTTGCTGTTGCTGCAGACCATGGGTCTCATCACCTTGAAGCCCGGCGTGGCGCACGAGGCCACGCAGGCCGACATCACCGCCAACCCGCGCCGCATCAAGCTCGTCGCCATCGAAGGCGCGCAGGCCGCGCGCACGTTCGACGACGTGACGGCATCGGTGACGTATACGACGTTCGCCAAGCATGGCGGCCTGGACGAGAAGGACGGCCTGGCGTTCGACAACACCGATACCGACAGCCTGAAGCGATATGCCATCCGCTGGGTGGCGCGCGAAGACAAGGCCCAGGATCCCCGGCTGCTGCGCTTCATCGAGATCTACCAGGGCTCGCCCGAGGTCAAGGCGACGTTGAAGCGCCTGTACGGCGACCTGATCGACTTCCCCTGGTAAGCAGGCGGGCAGGCGGTTTCCCGCCTGCCTGGCGCGTCAGCCCCGCAGCTGTCCGTCGCCTTCCAGCACCCATTTGTAGGTGGTGAGGCCTTCCAGGCCGACCGGGCCGCGGGCATGCAGCCGGTTGGTGGAAATGCCGATCTCCGCGCCCAGGCCGTATTCATAGCCGTCTGCGAAGCAGGTGGGCAGATTCACATAGACCGAGCTTGCATCCACTTCGCGCTGGAAGCGGCGGGCGGTGCCGAGCTTCTCGGTCACGATCGATTCGGTGTGGCCCGAGCTCCAGCGCGCGATGTGATCCATGGCCTGCTCCAGGCTGTCGACCACACGCACGGCGAGGAGGGGGCCGAGGTATTCACTGCCCCAGTCTTCGTCGGTGGCGGGCTCGGCCTGGCGCAGCAACAGGCGGGTGCGCTCGCATCCGCGCAGCGTCACGCCGTGGTCCGTGAAGGCCTGGCCCAGGCCGGGCAGCAGGCTGGCGGCGACGTCCTGGTGGACCAGCAGCGTTTCCATCGCGCCGCAGACGCCATAGCGATAGGTCTTGGCGTTGAAGGCCACGCGGTGCGCCTTTTCCAGGTCTGCGTCGGCATCGACATAGACGTGGCAATTGCCATCCAGGTGCTTGATGAGCGGGACGCGTGCCTGGGCCGACAGGCGCTGGATCAGGCCCTTGCCGCCCCGCGGCACGATGACGTCGATGTAGTCCGTCATGGTGATGAGGTGGCCGACGGCATCACGGTCGGGCGTGTCGACCACCTGGACGGCGGTCTGGGGCAGGCCGGCGGCCTGCAGACCTTCACGAACGACCGCGCCCAGCGCCACGTTCGATTGCAGGGCTTCCTTGCCGCCACGCAGGATCGTGGCATTGCCTGACTTCAGGCACAGGGCGGCCGCATCGATGGTCACATTGGGACGCGATTCATAGATGATGCCGATGACGCCCAGCGGGACGCGCATCTGGGCGACGCGCATGCCGTTGGGACGCAGGCTGGAGTTGGACAGGCTGCCCACGGGATCGGGCATGGCCGCGATCTGCGCCAGTCCTGCCGCCATGGTGTCCAGCGCCTTGTCCGAGAGCGTCAGGCGGTCGAGCAGGGCGGCCTCCAGGCCATTTGCCCTGGCGGTCTCCAGGTCTGCGCGATTGGCGGCCTGCAGGGCCGCGCGGCGATCGAGCAGGGCTTGCCCCATGGCGCGCAGCGCGGCCGACTTGGCCTGGTCCGTCGCGCCCATCATGACGCGGGAGGCCTGCCGGGCGTTGCGGCCCAGCGTGAGCATGGAGAGTTCCAGATTATCGGAGGACATGGCGGGGCAGGGGAGCGAAAGCGGGGAAAGCCGCATTCTACCCAGCGCGCCGCTTGCCTGCCGCCGCCACGCGCAGCGCCAGGCGCAGCATTTCTTCCCAGGGGTCCGAGAGCCGGCCGGGAACGTGCAGGCCCTTCACGAGACGGTCCACTTCGTGGGCGTGTTGCACCGCCGCAGGCCAGGCCGCCGGCGGCACGCGCGCGAGCGCCTGCTGCGCCAGCCTTTCGTGATTGCCGAACACGCGCAGGCGGCGCATCAGGCCATTCATGTCCTGCCCGTTCGCGCGGGCATCGGCCAGGCGTGCCAAGGTGCGGATTTCCTCGCCCACTGCCCACAGCACCAGCACCAGGGCCTCGCCTTCGGCGCGCAGGCCGTCCAGCATGCGCACGACGCGCGCCGAATCGCCCGCCAGCATGGCGTCGCGCAGGCCGAAGACGTCGTAGCGCGCCACGTTCATCACGGCGCGCTCGACCTCTTCCGCCGAGATGAGGCCTTCGGGATGAAGCAGGCCGAGCTTCATGATTTCCTGGTGGGCGGCCAGCAGGTTGCCTTCCACCATGTCGGCCATCCACTGGCGCGTGGCGTCATCGACCTGCTGGTTCTGGCGGGCCAGCCTTGCGCCGATCCAGCCGGGCAGCCGCTGGCGATCGACGTCAGGCACCTCGACGACGGTGCCGTGACGGGTCAGCGCCGTCATCCATTTGCCTTCGCGGGTGGCGCGGTCCAGCTTGGGCAGGGCCACCACGATGACGGTTTCCGGGTCGGCTTGGCCTGCGCTGAGCTCCGCCAGGCGCGCCAGCGTGTCGCCGCCCGCCTTGCCGGGCTTGCCGGTGGCGAGTTTCAGTTCGAGCAGCTTGCGGTCGCCGAACAGCGACACGCTCTGCGTGGCGGCCAGGACGGCGCTCCAGTCGCTGCGCGCGTCCATGACCAGCGTCGTGCGTTCGGTGTAGCCCTTGTCGCGCGCGGCGGCGCGCAAGGCGTCAAGCGCCTCGGTGACGAGCAGCGGCTCGTCGCCCGTGACGCAATAAAGCGGAGCAAGGCGATCTTCGCGGGCGAGTGCCTGCGCGAGACGATCGGCATCCATGGCCACTGCCATCGGTGCGTTCCTCAGCGCCTGTTGGCCGGGCTGCTGTCCAGGCGCGGGTTGGTCCAGACCGACGGCTGTGCTGGCTCTTCGGACGGCTCTGGCAGAGGCGGCGCCACGGGCAGGCTGTTGTCCTCCGGCGAATTGCGGGCGATTTCGAAGGCCTCCGCGACGTCGGGTGCGGTCAGCCTGCGCATCAGGCGAGACACCAGCGCCTTCTCCATGTCACGGTAGAGGGTTTCCGTTTCACCCTGTTTGGCCTGGACGACATTGTCGTCATAAGGCATGTCGCGCGTGTCGGTGAAGGTCGTGTCGGGCAGCAGCAGGTTGCCGCGCGCGTCGATCAATCGGAAGGTGTATTGCACCCTCAGTTCGTATTCCTCGACGCGGCCTTGCGGGTTGAGCGAGGTTTCGCGCTGGGCACGGGACTGGCTGACAGCGATCAGGGTGGCCTGCGCCTTCTTGCGGTCCGATACGAGCTGGGTGTTGGGCGATGCCGCGCGCAAGGCGCGTGCCACGTCTCCGCCAAAACGGGTGTTGTCCGACAGGCCCATGAGATACATCGAGTCGAAGGGCAGTGGCGTGGCCCCGCGCATCGTGAAGCCGCAGGCGGTCAGCATGCCGACCAGCACGAGCAACGAGGCGCGCGCGAGCCAGGCACGCGGCCTTGCTGGCGAAGAGGCCTTGCGGAAGAGACGAGCGGACGTGACCATGCGTATGCCTACCTTGCGTTGCCTGTCGGCCCTTAGCCGACCACGTTGACCAGTTTGCCCGGCACCACGATAACCCGTTTCGGAGCACGGCCTTCCAGGAACTTCTCGACGGCTTCGTGTGCCACGGCCAGCGCTTCGATCGTTTCCCGCGCGGCGCCGTTCGCCACGCGCACCGAGCCGCGCAGCTTGCCGTTGATCTGCAGCATCAGCTCCAGCTCATCGGCGACGAGTGCGGCGTCGTCCATGGCGGGCCAGGGCGCGTCGAGCAGGTCGCCATACGTCTGGACATAGCCCAGGTCTCGCCACAGTTGCCACGTGACGTGCGGCACGACCGGATACAGCACGCGCAGCAGCACGCCCAGTGTGTCGGCCAGCGCGGCGTCGGCTTGCGGGCCTTCGGGCAGCTTGGCGTTCTCGATGGCGTTGAGCATCTTCATGCAGGCCGACACCACGGTGTTGTACTGGATGCGCTCGTAGTCGTAGTCGGCCTGCTTGAGCAGCGTGTAGACCTCGCGGCGCAGGTCCTTGATCTCGTTGGGGGCGCCTGCCCAGTCAGCCTGGCCGCCGGCCAGACCGCGCAGAACCGCGTCGCGGCGCGCATGGCAGGTGGACCACAGGCGGCGAAGATAGCGGTTCGAGCCGTCCACGCCCGAGTCGGACCATTCCAGCGTCTGCTCGGGCGGGCTGGCGAACATGACGAAGAGGCGCGCGGTGTCGGCGCCTTGGGTATCGATCAGCGATTGCGGATCCACGCCGTTGTTTTTCGACTTGGACATCGTGCCCACGCCACCGTAGTCGATCTCGCTGCCGTCGGCCTTCAGGCGCGCGCCGACGATGGCGCCGCGCGCGTCGTAGGTGTTCTCGACTTCCTCGGGCCAGAAGTACTCGATGCCGCCCTGCGGCGTGCGGCGCGAGTAGATGTGGTTCAGCACCATGCCCTGGCACAGCAGTCGGGTGAAGGGCTCGTCGAATTTCACCAGGCCGATGTCGCGCATGGCGCGGGTCCAGAAGCGGGCATACAGCAGGTGCAGCACCGCGTGCTCGATCCCGCCGATGTACTGGTCCATGGGCATCCAGTAATCGTTGCGGGCGTCGACCATGGCAGTGTTGTTGCCCGCCGAGGCATAGCGCATGAAGTACCACGACGAGTCCACGAAGGTGTCCATCGTGTCGGTTTCGCGGCGCGCGGGCTTGCCGCAGCTGGGGCAACTGCACGACAGGAAGCCTTCGTGCTTGGCCAGCGGATTGCCGCTGCCGTCGGGGATGAGATCGTCGGGCAACACCACCGGCAGGTCCTGCTCGGGGACGGGCACGGGGCCGCAAACCGGGCAGTGGATGATGGGGATGGGCGTGCCCCAGTAACGCTGGCGCGAAATGCCCCAGTCGCGCAGGCGGAAGGTCGTCTGCTTCTCGCCCAGGCCCTGGGCCGCCAGGTCGGCGGCCACGGCATCCACGGCCTGCGCATGGGCCAGGCCGTCGTACTTGCCGGAGTTCACGGTGCGCGCGATCTGCTTGTCGCCATACCACTCCTGCCAGGCATCCAGCGAGAACTCGCGGCCTTCGGCGGCGATGACCTGGCGGATGTCGAGCTGGTATTTCTTGGCGAAGGCGAAATCACGCTCGTCATGCGCGGGCACGCCCATGACCGCGCCGTCGCCATAGCTCATGAGGACGTAGTTGCCGACCCAGACTTCCACTGGCTTGCCGGTGAGCGGGTGCGTGACCGCGAGGCCGGTGGGCATGCCTTCCTTCTCGCGCGTGGCGATCTCGGCCTCGGTGGTGCCGCCCTTGCGGCACGCGTCGATGAAGGCGGACAGTTCGGGCTTGTCGCGCGCGGCCAGCGTGGCCAGCGGGTGCTCGGGGGCCACGGCGCAGAAGGTCACGCCCATGACGGTATCGGCGCGCGTCGTGAAGACGTACAGGCGGCCGTCCTGCACCAGCGTGCCGTCCTGGTCGCGGATGTCATGCGGGAAGGCGAAGCGCACGCCTTCGCTCTTGCCGATCCAGTTCTCCTGCATGACGCGCACGCGCTCGGGCCAGCCGGGCAGGCCGTTCTGCACCGGATCCAGCAGTTCTTGCGCGTAGCGGGTGATAGCCAGGTAGTAGCCGGGGATCTCGCGCTTTTCCACGGGGGCGCCCGAGCGCCAGCCGCGTCCGTCGATCACCTGTTCGTTGGCCAGCACGGTCTGGTCTACCGGATCCCAGTTGACGGTCTGGGTCTTGCGGTACGCAATGCCCTTTTCCAGCATCTTCAGGAAGAACCACTGGTTCCACTTGTAGTACTCGGGATCGCAGGCGCACATCTCGCGTGACCAGTCGATCGCCAGGCCCATCGCCTTCATCTGCTTCTTCATGTAGGCGATGTTGTCGTAGGTCCACTTCGCGGGCGGCACCTTGGACTTGATGGCGGCGTTCTCGGCCGGCATGCCGAAGGCGTCCCAGCCCATGGGCATGAGCACGTTGTAGCCGCGCATGCGCAGCTGGCGCGCCATCATGTCGTTGATGGTGTAGTTGCGCACGTGGCCCATGTGCAGCTTGCCGCTGGGGTAGGGCAGCATCGAGCAGGCGTAGAACTTGGGCTTGGCCGCGCCGTCGGCGGCGGTGGTGTTCTCGGCAACGAGATAGGCGTCGCGCGCCTGCCAGTCTGCCTGGGCGGCGGCTTCGACGGCGTTGGGTTGGTAGCGTTCCTGCATGGCGATGTATGAGCTGGCTGGTCGCGGCGCCTGGGCGGCGCGCGGGATGAATGGGGGCCGCCCGTGCGCGGACGTTCGGCCAAAGCCCTCGATTATAGAAGGTGCAGGAGAATCTAGTTGGCGGCGGCGGGCAGGTCGGGCACGTGCGCGCCTGGCGTGCGCCATTCATAGGCCAGCGCAGCCAGGGCCAGGACCGTGCCCGCGGCGCACACGCCATGCCAGCCGGCCATGCCATAGGCCGTGGCGGACATGAGCGAGCCCAGCGCGCCGCCGATGAAATAGGCCGTCATGTAGCCGGCCGTCAGGCGGCTGCGGGCCTCGGGCCGGATACGGTAGATGGCGCTCTGGTTGGTGACGTGCACAGCCTGGATGGCGAGATCCAGCACCAGGATGCCCACGATGAGCGCCGTCAACGAAACAGGCGCGAAGGCCAGGGGGAGCCAGGAAACCAGCAGCAGGAGCAGGCCCACCCGCGTCGACCGGTTGGCCAGGCCGCGGTCGGCCAGCCGCCCGACCCGGCTGGCGGCCAGCGCGCCGGCCGCACCTGCCAGGCCGAGCAGCCCGATGGTGGTGTCGGAATAGCCATAGTCGGGGCCTGCCAGCAGGAAGGTCAGCGAGGTCCACAGCACGCTGAACATGGCAAAGGACAGGGCGCCCAGTACCGCGCGAGCCCGGAAGAGCGGTTCGTCGCGGAAGAGTTCGCCAATGGAGCGCAGCAACTGGGGATAGGACAGCTGCGTGGCGTTGCGGGACGCGGGGAGCGCCCGCCAGAGCGCCGCCGCGCACAGCACCAGCAGGATGGCCGCCACCCAGTAGATGGTGCGCCAGCTGCCCAGGTCCGCCAGCGCGCCGGCAGCCGTGCGGGCCAGCAGGATGCCCAGGAGCAGGCCGCTCATGATCGTGCCCACCACCTTGCCGCGCGTTTCCGGCTCGGCCAGCGTGGCGGCGTAGGGCACCAGCACCTGCGCCACCACCGACAGCACGGCGGTCAGGGCGGTGCCCAGGAGCACCATGCCGATGCTGGTGGCGAAGGCCGTCACCAGCAGCCCTGCCGCGGAGCAGAGCGTCATCAGCACGATCAGCCTGCGGCGCTCGAAAAGATCGCCCAGCGGCACCAGGAAGAGCAGGCCGGCCGCATAGCTGACCTGCGCGGTCGTGACGATGGCGCCCGCGGCGGTCGTGGACAGGCCGAACTGCTGGCCGATGGTATGCAGCAGCGGCTGCGCGTAATAGTTGCTGGCCACGGCGAGGCCGGTGGCGATGGACATCAGCAGGATGATCGGCGCGGTGAGGCGCGGCGTGGCGGCGTGGGTGGCGGTCATGGCGGCAGGAGGGAGGATTCGGGAGTCAGGGGCGCAAGGCGCCCGGACTGCGCTGGTCGTGGGCGGACAGAAGCTGGCGCAGCAACGCCGCCAGGGTCTGGCGGTCGTCGCCTGAAAGGGGAGAGATCAGTTGCTCAAGGACAGGCAGGTAATCTTTCATCGCGGCCTGGATGCGCGCCAGGCCTTGTTCCGTCAGGGCCACCCGCACACCGCGCCGATCCTCCGGGTTCGGGCTGCGCGCCACGAGACCGGCGGCCTCCAGGCGGTCCAGGCGATTGGTCATCGCGCCGGAGGACAGCAGCAGGGCGTCGACCAGTTGCTGTGGACTGAGCGTATGGGGCGGTCCGCCCCGGTACAGCGTGGCCAGGAGATCGAACTCACCCTGTTGCAGCCCGTGGGCACGGAATGCTTGCTCGGCCTCGCGCGTGGCCAGTGTTGCATACCGGAACACGCGGCTGACGACTTCCATGGCGGCGACGTCGTGCTGCGGGCAGTGCTGGCGCCACTGGGCGACGACGAAGTCGACGTGGTCGGTGGCGGGCAGAGGCGTGTTCATTTGTCTTTACGTAAAGTATTTTGACGTGAAGATAAGTGAGTGGAAAGAGAGTGTCAACCTTCGGCGTGGCGAAAAAAGCAAAAGCCCCGCACGAGGCGGGGCTTTCGTCAGGTCTTGGCGGGCCCGGAAAGGCCTGCGCGCTGAATTACTTCAGCTTCACTTCCTTGTAGTCGACGTGCTTGCGGACGACGGGATCAAACTTCTTGATCAGCATCTTTTCCGGCATGTTGCGCTTGTTCTTGGTGGTGGTGTAGAAGTGGCCCGTGCCGGCGGTCGACTCGAGCTTGATCTTTTCACGGATACCTTTGGCCATGTCTTGCTCCTGGTGATGTCAGTGGGCGATTGGCTTAAGCCAGTTCGCCGCGGGCGCGCAAGTCGGCCAGGACTGCGTCGATGCCGTTCTTGTCGATGGTGCGGATGGCCTTGGCGGAAACGCGCAGGCGCACCCAGCGGTTTTCGCTTTCAACCCAGAACCGGCGCGATTGCAGGTTGGGCAGGAAGCGACGCTTGGTCTTGTTGTTGGCGTGGGAAACGTTGTTGCCCACCATCGGGCCTTTGCCGGTAACTTGGCATACGCGTGCCATGGTTGCACCTTCTTTTTCAGGGTGCCGGGCATCGGTGGGGATCAGCGGGTGGTAGAAGCCGCCGGCCTGGAGGTGCGCACGGTGTCGTGCGGGCCGGCCGACCACCCAAATGCTTGGATGGAGCGGGTTTGCCGTGGTGGCTGCTTCGTGGTGCTTGCCGCTGAAGCTGCCTGGCAGAACGCGCTGTGCTTATACCCCGCTGACGCCCGGGCGATGCGCTGGCGGGGTCAGAGCACCCTGGCTGCAAAGCATAGCCGCCAAGGCACGGGAAATCACGGTTGAAATCCGCGAAGACAGCGATTCTATCCCGAAATCCGTAAAAGAATCAAGCCGCTGTTGTTTTTGCCACCGAGGCCCGCAGGGCGATGCGTCCGCTGAGCCAGGCCAGGCAGCCGCACAGCGCCAGCAGGCAGGCCAGCGGCAGCGGGCCGGGTGTGCCCCAGGCGCTGATCAGCAGTCCGGACAGGACGCCGCAGCCGATCTGCAGCATGCCCATGAGCGCGGACGCCGCGCCCAGCCGTTTGCCCTGGTCGGCCAGGGCGAGGGCGGCGGCGTTCGGGTTCACGAAACCCTGGCTGCTCATGTAGCCGACCAGGCAGGCCATCAGCAGCGGCAGCGTGATGAGGCCCAGCAGCGTCAGCGCGAGCCCGGCCAGGGGAATCAGCGCCAGTGCCGGCAAGGCGCGGACCAGCAGCGTGCCGGGAACATGGCGCCGGAGCAGTCGCGCGCTGACCTGCGAGCCCGCGATCAGGCCGGCGGCATTCAGGCCGAACAGCAGGCCGTACCACTCGGCGGGCACGCCGTAGAAATCGATGAAGACGCGTGGTGACGCGGCAATGTAGGCGAACATGCCGGCCGAGCCGAAGCCGCCCGCCAGCGCATAGGCGACGAAAGGGCGGTGGCGCAGCAACTCGGCGTAATTGCGCGTGATGACCGCAGGCGTCAGGGGCAGCCGCCTGTCGGCCGGCAGCGATTCCCGCATGGTGCGCAGGACGAAGACCAGCAGCACCAGGCCCATGGCCGACATCAGCCAGAAGATGCCCCGCCAGCCGGTGATCCCCAGCAACTGGCCGCCGACCAGCGGCGCCAGGATAGGCGCCAGGCCCATGATCAGCATCAGCGAGGACATTGCCCGGGCGGAGTCCTGCACGCCCAGGTTGTCCCGGATGACGGCCCGGGGAATGACCACGCCAGCCGCGCCGCCGACGGCCTGCACCACGCGCCAGGCGGTCAGGCTGTGCACATCGGGGGCCAACGCCGCCGCCGCGGAGGCCACGCTGTAGAGGATGAGGGCGCCGCACAGGGGCAGCTTGCGGCCGTAGCGGTCGGACAGCGGGCCGTAGGCCAGCTGCGCGAGCGCCATGCCCGCCAGGTAGGCGGCAAGGGTGCGCTCGACCTCGCCGGGGCTCGCGCCCAGCGCCTGCGCGATGGCGGGGAAAGCGGGGAGGTACATGTCGATCGACAAGGGGCCGATCGCGGTCAGCGCGCCCATCAGGATCAACCAGCCTGGGAAGGAGCGCGTGAGGGAAGAGGGGGGCATTGCTACGGGGGACGGATTGGACGGCGGGCCGCGAGGCGTGTGCCAGGGGATGGCGTTCACTGTAGCACGCTGGCCACCGCGATTGCCTGCCCCGTAATTTTCGGGACATACTAGGAAAATCCATGTCGGACAGTCTGTCAGGGGAGAGATCGGTCGTGAATCCTTTGCTTTCTACCGTTGCGCGCAAGCTGGAATCCATCGACACGCGCGTTCGTCTCGTCATGCCCGACGGTGAGCAGGTCGGCGCCGAGTATCCGGAAGTCGTCTTCCATGCTCGCGACAAGGCTGCGCTTGTCCACTTGGCGGCCGGAGATGTCGGGGTCCTGGGTCAGGACTATGTCGAAGGGCGTGTGGAGATCGAGGGCAGCATGCGCAAGCTGATGGCCGCCGCTGCCCAGTTGCTTCCCGGCACGCCCATCGATGCCGCCCGCGGCGGCTGGTTCACCGAGCTGGCGCGACGCCTGTTGTCCGTCTGGCGCCATTCCGTCGAGCGCGACGCGAAGCAGATCGAGTTCCACTACGACCTGTCGGATGATTTCTACGCCTTGTGGCTGGATCCCCGCCGGGTCTATTCCTGCGCCTATTTCGAGACGCCGCAGCAATCCCTGGCAGGCGCCCAGGAGGCCAAGCTGGACCTCATCTGCCGCAAGCTGCGCCTGATGCCCGGCGAGCGGTTCCTGGACGTGGGGGCGGGCTGGGGCGGGCTGCTGCTCTGGGCGGCGGAGCATTACGGCGTGGACGCAACGGGGATCACGCTGTCGCGCAACCAGCATGCGCATGTCAGCCGGCTCATCGAGGAGAAGGGGCTGTCGGGGCGTGTGAGGATGGAACTGGTGGACTATCGCAAGCTGGATGCCTCCCAGTCATTCGACAAGATTGCCTCGGTGGGCATGTTCGAGCATGTGGGGCGGGCCAATCTGCGGGGGTACTTCGCGGTGTTGCGGGGGTTGCTGCGGCCGGGCGGACTGGTGCTGAACCACGGGATCACCGCCGGCGGCGTCTACAACGCCGAACTGGGCAATGGCATGGGGGAGTTCATCGAGAAGTACATCTTCCCGGGTGGGGAGTTGACCCATATCAGCCATGTGCTGGAGAACGTGGCCAATGGGGGGCTGGAAACCTTGGACGTCGAAAACCTGCGGCCGCACTATGCTCGTACGCTCTGGGCGTGGAGTGATGCGCTGGAGGCGCGGCTCGGCGAGGCCGAGCAGGTCCTGGCGGGAGAGCAGGGCGCACGCGCACTGAGGGCTTATCGGCTGTACCTGGCTGGTTGCGCCATGGGCTTCGAGCATGGCTGGATTGCGCTGCATCAGGTGTTGGCGCAGGGCGTGTCGGCGGGCAGGGCGGATGAACTCGATAATTCGCCGGATCTGAGCTATCCGTGGCGGCGGGATTACATGTATTTACAGAGCTAGCTAGTCGCCTGCTGCCGCCCCGAACAGAGGGGGGGGCATATGGTATAAAGGCCGCCTTGCGAGGGGCATTGGAAGCTTGGTGTGCCGTTTTGGCGTTTTGTCCAAAGAAGGGCGGTGCTTCCTCCCTTCATAGGGTGCCTCCCGGCTGTAATTTGCGCAAGGCATTTCATTTTTGAGTGTTACACGGCGCTTTGGGGGCTTAATGACTTACGCAGGGACTCCTTGCAACGCTGGAGCGGGCATTCGTCCGCCTTCTACCCAGCGTATTTTGCTCCTCTCTCTTCTCTACCTGGTCGGACTTACCCTCGTATTTGGCAATGCTCATGAGGAGAGCCAGAATTTTCTGGCTTTTTTTTGTTTGTATTGGGTTTCATTTATCCTGGCGCCTCCTGCCAGGATATTATCGCCGCTTACCTTTTTTTACCTTTACTACGGGCTGTGGTTCGTCGTCGCGCCCATGTTTGCCGGGCGCTATCAAAATGATGTTATGAGTGCGTCGGAGTATGGCTGGGCTTTCGCCTTTGCCTATGCTGTTTTCGGTATCGGATTAATCAGCCTGCTTCTTGGGGAAAAGTTCGCAATGCGCTGGCTGGCCTCACCTGCCAGGCAGACAGCCAGGTTGCCCATGGGCCGTCTGCGCTGGGGCATGGTATTTCTGTACGTGGTATCAACACTCGCGGTGGTATGCATCGTTTTGGCAAGTGGCGGTTTTGCTGTGTGGATCAACGATCCTGGCGATGCCTTCCTCAACCGCGGGGGCTCTGGTGTTTTCGTCATTCTGAGCCATTTCTCTTCCATGGCTTTGGCATTAACGGCCGGTTACTACGGTTATGCCAAGAAAAAAATCTGGCCGATCCTGCTTTTCTTGGGATGGCTCATCCTGACATCTCCTGTCCATGGGAGCAAGTTCCAGCTTGCGCTGTTGATCATCCTCACAATCCTCCCGTGGATGCGGCACTCCAAATTGTTCGCATGGGACTCGATTTGCCTTGGCATCGGTCTTGTGCTGGTTCTTGGGCTCGGCCTGTATTTTCGAAATCATAGTTGGATTGATGCGCAGACGTTCTTGCCCTACACATTGAACTATTTCACCGCGCTGGAGAACCTCGCGGTTTCCATTCGGGACTTTGCTCCTGGCGGCATGGAGACTTTTTTCCTGCCATTCAATAAGTTTCTGATGCCTTTCGGCTTGAGTGATCCGTCCTTCTATTTCGACATGAATCACTATCTGACCGATATTTATTTTCCTCACGCGTGGGAGATTCGAGCAACTGAGCAATGGCCGGTGGAAACGGACCTCTATCTGAATTTTTATTTCTTTGCTGGCTTGCCGGTGGTTGCCGCTTTTCTGTGGTGCATTGGTGTGTTGTACGGCATGGCTTTACGCTGGGACACGGTGGGGGCCTGGTTTGCAAGCACGGTTGTCACGATTTTCATGATTTCGCATTTGCGTGGAAGTTTGATCAATCACACCGATTTCTATATGTATCCCTACATCTTCATGATGTTCTTCCTGTTCAGGCGTTATGTTTTTAGGGGTAAAACGATCGGGCTCGAAGTCCAGCCCTCTTTGAGGTCGACCGGGTCTCCCTGAGAAAACGAAGAGGCGGATGGCTGTGAAAAAAAATATCTGTATTTTTACTGCGACTCGCGCAGAGTATGGGTTGCTGTATCGCCTTATGAGCGCGATTCAGAGCTCCGCCGATATGCACCTGCAAGTACTTGTCAGTGGTGCCCATCTGTCCCCGGAGTTCGGCGAAACCTGGCGCGCGATTGAACAGGACGGTTTCCAGATCGATGCGAAAGTCGAGATGCTGCTTTCCTCGGATACGCCGGTGGGTGTCCTCAAGTCCATGGGCTTGGGTATCGTCGGATATGCCGAGGCGCTTGAGCGCCTGCGTCCTGATGTGCTTGTCGTTCTTGGCGACCGTTATGAAGCGCTTGCTGTGGCGCAGGCCGCACTGATCCTCAAGATTCCGCTTGCACACCTGCATGGCGGCGAGATCACGGCGGGGGCTTACGATGATGCGATTCGACATGCCATTTCAAAGATGGCAAACCTCCATTTCACTGCGGCTGACAGCTACAGACGGCGTCTGATCCAGATGGGAGAGGACCCTGGTAGCGTATTCAATGTCGGTGCGTTGGGGCTGGATCATCTCCTTCACGAGAGGCCGATGATGATGGATGCGCTGTCGGAAAGCCTTAGGTTTGATGTCAAGCCGCCCTATTTTCTCGTTACCTATCATCCTGTCACGCTTGGGAATGAACAGCCGGAGTCGTCCTGTCGTGCAATGTTGATGGCATTGGATCGCTTCCCCGAGCACAAGGTGATCTTGACTTATCCTAACGCTGACAATGGCGGAAGACGAATCATTCCCCTGATAGATGATTACGCCAGGAGCCGTCCAGATCGCGTTCTCGCGCTCCCCTCCCTAGGGTTCAAGCGTTACCTGTCTGCATTGGCGCATGCAGATGCCGTGGTGGGAAATTCCTCGAGCGGGATCATCGAGGCGCCCTCCCTTGGCGTGCCCACAGTGAATATCGGTGTTCGGCAGCAGGGGCGGCTGGCGGCCAAGTCCGTCGTGAACTGTGGCACGGCTGCCCAGGAGATCGAACAGGCGACAAGGAAAGTCATTTCTCCGGATTTTCCCCATAAAGGGCCGGGAGTCGTGAATCCTTACGGACAAGGAAACGCTGCTGAGCAGGTCGTTTCCATCTTGAGGAGCAAAACGTTCTCCTCCATGAAGTATTTCCACGACTTGGAGTTCCAGGCATGAATGGTGCGAATGTCTATGTCATCGCAGAGGCGGGAGTCAATCACAATGGCCAGCGCGACATGGCGTTTGCGCTCGTGGACGCAGCGGCTGCCGCTGGTGCCGACGCTGTCAAATTTCAAACATTTGAGGCCGCCAAGCTTGCGTCAGCGCAAGTTGCCAAAGCCGCTTATCAGCGTGAAGGCACGGATGCGCACGAAAGCCAGTTGGCCATGCTGCAGAAGCTCGAGTTGCGCAGAGAGTGGCATGAGGCACTGCAGGCTCACGCGCATGCTCAGGGAATCGATTTTCTTTCCACCGCTTTCGATCTTGATAGTCTGGCGTTTCTAGCTGGGTTGGGAATGCCTTTATTCAAGGTTCCTTCGGGAGAGTTGACTAACGCACCCTTGCTTTGGCAATTCGCGCGCTTGGGTAAGCCTTTGGTTTTGTCGACGGGGATGGCAACGCTGGGGGAGGTCGAGCAGGGGCTGGCAGTCGTCGCCCACGCACTCAACGCTTCAGCGGAGCCTGTTTCAATAGAGGAGGTCTGGCAGGGATGGAGCGGGGCGGACTGGCGGGATAGCTTGCGAGGCCGCGTCACGTTGTTGCATTGCACGTCTCAGTATCCGACGCCGTACCAAGAGGCGAACCTTCGGGCGATGGATACCTTGGCCCATGCGTTCGGCCTGGATGTCGGGTATTCCGATCACACTGAAGGAACGCTGATCCCGGTGGCGGCCGTAGCGAGGGGCGCGACAGTCATCGAGAAGCATTTCACGCTTGACCGAAGCCTTCCCGGTCCCGATCACAAGGCGTCGCTGGAGCCTTCTGAATTGGCGCAAATGGTACGGGATATCCGCAGTCTGCGGTTGGCGTTGGGAAGTGCGAGCAAGGCGCCGCAACCCAGCGAGTGGGATACGAGGAGGGTCGCGCGACAGCAGGTCGTGGCAGCCCGGGACATTGCCGAGGGTGCCACCTATGCCAGGGATGATCTGGCAACGGCCCGGTGCGGGCGGGGCCTGCCTGCGGCGATGCTGTGGGAACTGCAGGGCAAGACGGCAACTCGCGCGTATCGTGCTGGCGAGGTCATTGAGGAATGAGCATGCTAAGGGACGAAGGAAGGGGCTTGATCCTTCTGGGGGCCGGAGGACATGCCAGAGTGCTGTTGTCGTTGGTGCTCGCTGCAGGCTATCGCGTGTTGGGCGTGTGCGATCCAGCATTGGCGCGGCACGAGGAAAAGACTTGGCAGGGGATTCCTGTGCTGGGAGAGGAAGAGCAGGCATTGAGCCGCCTGGATCGCGAGTCCGTAGGCTTGATTAACGGTATTGGTCAATTGGTGCGCAGCACGCGACGCCGGGAACTCTACCTGGAGTGGACTGAACGAGGCTTCTGTTTTCCGCCGCTGGTTCACCCAAATGCCTGGGTTGACAATTCCGTCGTGGTGGCGAACGGTGCGCAGGTGATGGCGGGTGCCATCATCCAGCCCGGCTGCGTGATCGGCGAAAATACCATCGTGAACACAGGCGCCCGCATTGATCACGATACCCTCGTTGCTGAACATGTACATATTGCGCCGGGAGCGGTGTTGTGCGGTGGCGTCACTGTGGGCACGGATGCCTTTGTTGGTGCTGGAGCTGTCGTGATCCAGGGTGTGGGGATTGGCGCCCAATGTTTGGTTGCGGCAGGAGCAACTGTCACGACAGGTTTGGGACAGGGGATGTCCGCATATGTTCCGCAGGCCCTGATAAAAGGGCGTTGAGTCCGATTTGGAGTTCAGTATGAAAAGTTGGCAAGCCGTTCTTGTCGCTCCTGATATCCCCCTGGAGGATGCCATTGCTGTCCTGGACAAAGGGGCTTTGCGCATCGTGATGGTCGTGGACGGAGAGGGAGTATTGTTAGGGACCTTGACGGATGGCGATGTGCGTCGGGCATTGTTGCGTCATCAGTCCCTTGCCGTTCCGGTCAGCGAGGTGATGTGCGCATCCCCGACTGTCGCTCAGCAGGACTGGGGAAGAGAGCAGGCGTTGGCAGTCATGGAGAAAGCCAGGCTTTTGCAGCTGCCTGTCGTTGACGCCAAACGGCGGGTAGTGGGCCTCGAAAGCCTGGATGAACTAATGAGCGGACGGTCGCTCGATAATCCGGTTTTCCTGATGGCTGGAGGGTTCGGGAAACGCCTGTATCCTTTGACGAGGGAGTGCCCTAAGCCTCTGCTTAAAGTCGGGGGAAAGCCTATTTTGGAGTTGATACTCGAAAGCTTCATACGGGCAGGCTTTTATCGGTTCTTCATATCCACGCATTACCTGCCAGAGATGATTCGTGAGTATTTTGGCGACGGCAAGCGTTGGGGAGTGAGCATACGATACGTGCACGAAGAGGAGCCGTTGGGGACCGGAGGCGCGCTGGGTCTTCTGCCTCACGAGGAAATTACCTCGCCGATGTTCATGATGAATGGCGACTTGTTGACACGCGTGGACTATCGAGGTTTCCTGGATTTCCATCGTCAGCATCACAGCACCGCCACCATGTGCGTGCGTGAGTATGAATATCAAGTGCCCTACGGAGTCATCGATAGTGATGGGCATCGCATCACCGGGATGGTGGAGAAGCCGGTCCAGCGGTTCTTCGTGAATGCCGGCATCTATCTGCTGTCGCCTGAACTGGTCCGGAGCGTGGAGAGAGGGGTGCGCATCGATATGCCCACCTTGTTGGAGCAGCAGATTGCTTCAGGCAAGGAAGTTGCAATGTTCCCTGTGCACGAGTATTGGCTCGATATCGGCAGGATGGAGGATTTTCATCGCGCCCAGAATGAAATCGGTGCGTTGTGAGGAAAGATTCTCGGCGCACGCGACGTTTGGCCAGTTACGCTGCTGCCGTACAAAATGAAATCGCCATCGAGCATAGGTTTCTCGGGCTGGCGGGCGTAAAGCCCGGTGCGCTTGGGCATATCCCGCGGGTGCCCCATTGGGTAGACAGCGGTCGCAAGCACGCGAAAATCATGCGTCTGGTCTCGTGGCTGGCCAGGCATATCTGGGTCACAGGTGGTGCGGCGCTGTTTTTCAGTTGGCAGTTTTTTTCGGCATGGCGTGTTGCCGGGAAGACTCCTCGCGTCGACGGCAGGGCCTTGGATCGGGGGGGGGTGCTCGCTTTTTCCATCCGGGTGGGTGATGTCGTGGATCCCAAAAGATTCGCAGGGCTTCCGGGTTTCTGGCTGACGATGCCGTGGGCCCCATTGAGGGTGATCCCCGCGGGTGTGACTCACGCTAGCGTATTTGAAGTGATTTCCCGGAGGGACGTGTGGCAGGCATTTTTGGATGCGTTGGCTTCCGTGTGGTTGTTGCGCAAGCGTCGGCGCACTCGAGAGTGGATACTCCAAACATATACGGCATTTCGCTGGTTTGCCGTACGTCTCGCCGTGGATCGTATTCAAGGCCCTTTGGTGATGGCCGAGCATTTCGATCGTTGGTCGGTGTTGGCCGATAGCGCCATGCAGGCTCGATGCAATATCGAAAGCGCGGACAGCGTAGCTTTCACCTTGATCCAGCACGGTAGTATCGAACACGTGAACTGGGATGGCGGATCTCCCGAGTCTGCGCTGCATCTCTCGCATCGTCTACGCCGGGTGACGCATCTGCACGCGTATAACCAAGCGCAGGAAAAGGAGTTCAAGCGTTGGGTTTTCACCGATGCCTGTGTCCGGCGTGGCGTGGCGGTTTCCTATTTCAAGCCGGGTATCGTTCTGGATCATCGGGACGTGCGTCCAGGGACGAAGATTCTCTTTGTCGGTCACCCTCTCTGTGAGCCGCTGCATATCGCGGTTCTGACGCACTTGCGTGAGCAGCTGGACTTCATTGCTTACTACAAGCCTCACCCCCTGGCACCGATGACTTCAAGGGTGGTTGGTCAACAATGGCAGTTGATCGACGAGCCTGACCACTTTCCGGCGGTGGATATGTTGATTTCCTATCCGTCCACGCTGGCGGTCGAGTACGAAACCGTGGGTGTTCGATCCTTGCTGCATCCGTTGGATTTCCCGGTTGACAAAGCCAGGGTGCTGGCCACCGCCCTGTGTCACCGCTTGGCGGGCGAGGAAAGATCCGGCGACCAGATTCCCTTCCAGTCATGACCGTTGTGCAGACCTGGGGGTGATATGGAGAAGATGAGATTTCTCAGCGTAGGATTGAGAGCGCTGACGCTCGCCAGCAAATTCAGCTTGATTTTCTTCCTCGCGAAGTTCTTGTCTGTGGCGGATGTCGGTGTGTATGGGCTTCTGGTAGCCGTATTGGGTTACGGAATCTACCTCATTGGACTCGATTTTTATACTTTTTCCTCTCGCGAGTTGATCGCCTCGGAGATTGGCAGGCGTTACGGGATCATAAAAAACCAGTTCGCTGTCTACATGGTTTGGTACCTACTCAGCCTGCCAGCAGTTTTGATCCTTGATCATTATGGGCTCATACCGCGTGGCTATGTTGGCTGGGTGGTATGCCTGTTGATATTGGATCATCTTGGGCAGGAGCTCAATCGGATACTAATTGCGCTTCACCAGCAAGTATTTGCTGCAGTGGTCCTTTTCATCAGAACTGGCATCTGGGGGATTGTTGTCGCGATTACCCAGTGGCTTGTTCCGGGCGCCCGGTCCGTGGCATTCGTTCTGGACGCTTGGGTGATAGGTTGCACGATTGCGTGTGTGCTGGCACTCACCCGGCTCTGGCCACTGATCCCTAGGGGGCATCCGGCCAAGTTGGACATGCGCTGGATCGCCGGGGGGCTCGCTATTGCCGTCCCCTTTTTTGTGGCCTCGATGGCAGTACGAGGGATGGCGACCTTTGACCGCTACATGGTGGAAAATGCAGCAGGCTTGGAGTTGCTTGGGGTCTACGTCGTTTTTGCGGGTATGGCAACGGCAGTTATCTCGTTTGTCGACGCCGCAGTTGTCGACTTTTCGTACCCCAAGCTGGTTGCTCTTGCCCGGAAAAATGACTACCCTGCCTTCCTTCTGGAATTCCGCCGAACGGCAAAGCTGATCCTGTTCATCGGCGTCGTGCTGGCCCTGGCGGCTGGAGCGGGTGGGGCGACGCTGATCGGCTTCTTCGATGATAGCCAGTACCGGGAAAATATTTACATTCTGTACTGTTTGCTTGTTGTCTCGTCCATCAGCATCGCAAGCGTGATTCCTCACCTCGGCCTATACGCAATGGGAATAGATGGTCCGATTGTGCGTAGCCAGATTGCCGGATTCCTGCTCTTTGTCTTGGTCAGCCTGATATTCGCCGATCGGCTCGGGCTCGATGCCGTGCTGGCAGGCCTGATTGCTGGCTGGTCTTGTATTTTTATATGGAAGTGGATTGCTTATCGATCCGTGGCGCCGCGAAGTGCCAATTGATGACGTCTTGAGAAGCGTATTATGAAAAATGTGTTGATTACCGGTGCAGACGGATTTATCGGATCCCATCTCGTAGAGTTGCTGTGTCAGCAAGGTTACCACGTCAAGGCACTTTCCCAATATAACTCTTTCAATCACTGGGGTTGGCTGGAGGACGTGGATTGCCTGGATGATATCGAGATTTTGAATGGTGATGTGCGGGATCCGCATTATTGCAAGCACATTACGAAAAATGTGGATACCGTCTTTCATTTGGCCGCGTTGATTGCCATTCCTTATTCCTATGTTGCTCCGGATAGCTACGTCGATGTCAACGTCAAAGGCACGCTTAATATTTGCCAGGCGGCTCTGGATAATGGCGTGCAGCGGGTCATTCACACATCGACCAGCGAAGTCTACGGCACGGCGCAATACGTCCCGATCGACGAAAAACATCCATTGCAGCCGCAGTCCCCTTACAGCGCCTCCAAGATCGGTGCGGACGCCATGGCGATGAGCTTTCACAACGCATTTGATCTGCCACTGACGATTGCACGTCCCTTCAATACTTATGGTCCTCGCCAGTCTGCGCGCGCGGTCATTCCGACGATCATCAGCCAGATCGCCAATGGGATGAAGCAGATCAAGTTGGGCGATGTGACGCCTACCCGGGACTTCAATTACGTTGAGGATACCTGCCGCGGCTTCCTTGCCCTGGCCAGCTCAGAGAAGGCGGTAGGGCAAACTGTCAACATCGGATCCAATTTCGAGATATCTGTTGGCGATACCTTGAACTTGATCAAGGAAATAATGGGCAGTGACGTCGAGTTCATCTCGGACACGCAGCGTCTTCGTCCGGAGAAATCAGAGGTTTTCCGGCTCTGGTGCGACAACAGCTTGATCCGCAGCCTGACCGGCTTTGAGCCACGTTATAGCATCAGAGACGGTCTGCAAGCCACCGTGGACTGGTTCACGCATCCTGAGAACCTCTCCAAGTACAAATCCAACATCTATAACGTTTGAAGTCAATTCATATGTTTGATCCCCTGATTCGCTTCATTCGCGAGCAGTATCGTACCCACGATTTCATTCCCTTGCATGCCCCTCTTCTTGCTGGCAAGGAAAAGGATTATGTGGTGGATACTATCGATTCGACCTTTGTGTCGAGCGTTGGTGCCTACGTGGATCGTTTCGAGAGCGAAGTCTCGGCATACACCGGTAGCCCTCGAGCGGTTGCTACGGTCAATGGAACAGCGGCCCTGCATATAGCTTTGAGACTGTTGGGGGTAGCGGCCGGCGATTTGGTCATCACGCAGCCGCTCACTTTCGTGGCAACTTGCAATGCGATCAGCTATTGCCATGCTGAGCCTGTTTTTATCGATGTTGATCGCGACACGATGGGTCTCTCCGCCAAATCCATGAGTGATTGGCTGGAAGACAATGCCTATCTTGACGATGCAGGGCTGTGCCGGGAGAAGCGGAGCAACAAGGTCGTGCGTGCCTGCCTGCCCATGCATACGTTCGGGCATCCTGCGGATATCGATGGCTTGCTGGCAGTCTGCGACCGCTGGCATATCGGCTTGATAGAGGATGCGGCGGAGTCGCTGGGCTCGCTGTACAAAGGGCGGCATACAGGCACGTTTGGTGATCTCGGAACGTTGAGCTTCAATGGCAACAAGATCATCACCACCGGCGGGGGCGGCATGATCCTGGCTGACGCGGTTTTGGGCGCTCGCGCGAAGCATTTGACAACAACGGCAAAGCAGCCTCATGCATACGAGTATGTGCATGACGCTGTCGGCTACAACTATCGCCTGCCCAACATCAATGCTGCCCTGGGTTGCGCGCAAATGGAGCAGCTCGAGACTTTCGTCGAGGGCAAGCGTGCGCTCGCTGGGCGTTATCAGGCATTCCTCGAGGGAGGAAGCCTGCAGTTCGTGGCCGAGCGTGAGGGATGCAGGGCGAATTATTGGTTGAATGCCGTGATTTGCGAAGGGCGCGAGCAGCGTGATGCTCTTTTGCACTACACCAATGGCCACCAAGTGATGACTCGGCCGATCTGGTCGCTGATGAATGAACTTCCCATGTACAACGCGTGCCGCCGCGGTGATCTTGTCAATGCGGAATGGTTGGCCCAGCGCATCGTGAATCTCCCGAGCTCCGTTCCGCCGAGTTTTTGTTGACGTCGACTCGGAACGCTCTTTTGGCTACTAGACAATCCATTCATACAATCATGACCAAGACGTACCAAATCTGCACGCGGACCATCATGGATACGAGCGATCCTCGTATCGTCTTCGATGCCAAGGGCGAGTCAGACTATTGCGCCAACTTCGATTCACAGATCAAGCCCAACTGGCATACGGACGCGCGAGGCGAGGCCGAACTCATGCGCGTGGCCGAAAGGATCAAGGAACAAGGCAAGGGCAAGGACTTCGATTGCATCATTGGTCTGAGCGGCGGCCTGGACAGTTCCTACACCGCCTACATCGCCAAGGAAAAGATGGGCCTGCGTCCATTGCTGTTCCACGTCGATGCGGGCTGGAACACCGACCAGGCGGTGGGCAACGTCGAGAAGCTGGTTGACGGGCTGGGTCTGGAGCTCTTCACCGAGGTGATCAATTGGGAAGAGATGAAGGATCTCCAGGTGGCGTTCCTGAAGTCGCAGATTCCCGACCAGGACTTGCCGCAGGACGTCGCTTTTTTCTCGGGACTGTACAAGTTCGCTCGCCAGCACAAGCTGAAGTATGTACTGACCGGCGGCAACTTCTCGACTGAATGCTGCCGAGAACCCGAAGAGTGGGGCGGCTATCCCGGCATCGACAAGACGTTGATGCTGGATATCCATCGCCGCTTCGGTACGCGGCCGCTCAAGAGTTTTCCCATCGTCGATATCCTGGTCTACAAGCTGTACTACCGCTACGTGCTGGGCATGCAGGTGTTCAAACCGCTGAACCTGGTTCCCTACATCAAGAAGGACGCCGAGCGGCTGTTGCAGGAGCGTTTTGGTTGGGAGCCTTTCCAGCACAAGCACCATGAATCCCGTTTCACGCGTTTCTACGAGGATTACTGGATGCCGCGCAAGTTCGGCTATGAGAAGCGGCGCGCGCATTTCTCCAGCCTCATCCTGACCGGTCAGATGACGCGCGAGGAAGCTCTTGCGCGTATCGCGAAACCCGAGATGGACGAACATTTTTCGCGCCAGGAATTCCGCTATGTCGCCCATAAGCTGGACTTGAGCGAGGACGAACTGCAGGCTCTCTTCGAAGGCGAAAACAAGACGTACAAGGACTACGCCAACAAGAAGTCCCTGATTGGCCTGGGCGCCACTGTTATGCAGAAACTCGGTCTTGAGAAGCGGTTGTTCCGATGATCACCATCATTGACTACGGGTTGGGTAACGTCCTGGCCTTTGCCAATATGTACCGCCGCATGGATGTGCCGGTGGCCATCGGGCGAACGCCGCAGGACATCGCGCAGGCAACCAAGCTCATTCTGCCCGGGGTCGGAGCCTTCGACTATGCGATGGATTCCTTCAGGCAGTCGGGCATGCACGACATTGCCGTTGAGCGCGTGACGCAAGATGGCGTGCCTGTCCTGGGTATCTGCGTCGGCATGCAGATGATGGCGCAGGGCAGTGACGAAGGCGAGCGCGAAGGCTTGGGGTGGGTGCCAGGACGTGTGCGGAAGTTTGATGTCGACAAGCTCGCGCAGCGCACGCACTTGCCTCACATGGGGTGGAATGACGTCGTGCCGATCGTGCCGTCGCCGCTGTTCAACAGTCTGGAGACGGAGGCGCGCTTCTACTTTCTGCACTCCTACTACTTCGACTGTCAGGACCAGCCCGATGTCATAGCCACGGCCGAGTACGGAGCGTCTTTTGCCTGCGCCGTCAACCATGGCAATGTCTACGGCGTGCAGTTCCACCCGGAGAAGAGCCACGATTTCGGTGCGCGTCTCCTGAAAAATTTTGCGGATATCTAAAGCGTGCTTCGACCCAGAATCATTCCCTGCCTGCTGGTCCGCGACAAGGGCCTGGTCAAGACCGTCAAGTTCGATGACGGCAAGTACGTCGGAGACCCCATCAATGCCGTCCGTATCTTCAATGAGAAGGAAGTCGACGAGCTTATCGTCCTGGACATCGATGCCACCGCCAAGGGGGCAGGGCCCGACCTGAAGATGATCGAACGCCTGGCAGCCGAATGCCGCATGCCTTTTTGCTATGGCGGCGGCGTCAAGACGGTGGAACAGGCCAGCGCGATCATCAGCCTTGGTGTCGAGAAAGTGGCCATCAGTTCCGCCCTGGTCGAGGATCCGTTGCTGGCCACTCGAATCGCAGAAAAAATCGGCCGCCAGAGCGTGGTGGGCGTGATGGATGTGAAGAAGAAGCGCTTCAGCTCCCGCCATGAGGTCTGGACCCACAACGCCAAGACCAACACGCATCTGTCGCCCGTGGAGTTCGCCCAGACGCTGGAGAAGCATGGCGTGGGCGAAATCATCGTCAACGCCATCGACCACGATGGCGTCATGAAGGGCTACGACCTGGACCTGGTGGAGCAGATCCGCAACGTCACGACCGTGCCCATGTCGGTGCTGGGCGGTGCGGGCTCGCTGGATGACATCGGTGCCCTGATCCGGCGCTTCGGCATCATCGGTGCAGGTGCGGGCAGTCTCTTCGTCTTCAAGGGATCGTACAAGGCCGTGTTGATAAACTACCCGACCCCCAAGGATCGCGAGGCGCTTGTGCGCGCCGCACGTACCTGACCGGTCCGCCATCCTACCGATTCCATCATGCTTACTCCCAACGCAAAACTCCTCATCACCGGCGGCACGGGTTCGTTCGGCAACGCTGTACTCAAGCGTTTCCTCGACTCCGACATCGGCGAGATCCGTGTCTTCAGCCGTGACGAGAAGAAGCAGGACGACATGCGCAAGCATTACGCGCATCCCAAGCTCAAGTTCTACATCGGCGACGTGCGTGACCGGCAGAGCCTGGTCAATGCGACGCGCGGCGTGGACTACATCTTCCATGCGGCGGCGCTCAAGCAGGTTCCCTCCTGCGAGTTCCACCCCATGGAAGCCGTGCACACCAATATCCTGGGCACCGAGAACGTGCTCGAGGCCGCCATCCAGAACAAGGTGCGCAAGGTTGTCTGCCTGAGCACGGACAAGGCGGTCTATCCCATCAACGCGATGGGCATTTCCAAGGCCATGATGGAAAAGGTCATGGTCGCCAAGTCGCGCAACCTGGAGGCCACCGGCACGGTGGTCTGCGGCACGCGCTACGGTAACGTCATGGCGTCGCGTGGGTCGGTGATCCCCCTTTTCATCGAGCAGCTGCGCAGCGGCAAGCCGATGACGGTGACGGACCCCGACATGACGCGTTTCATGATGACGCTGGCCGATGCCGTGGATCTCGTGCTGTATGCCTTCGAGCATGGCAACAACGGCGACCTGTTCGTGCAGAAGGCGCCGGCCGCCACGGTCGAAGTGCTGGCCCGGACGCTGGCGCGCATGCTGGGCAAGCCCGAGCATGCCCTGCAGGTGATCGGCACCCGTCACGGCGAGAAGCTTTATGAAGTGCTGCTCAGCCGCGAGGAAATGGCCTGCGCGGAAGACATGGGCGACTATTACCGCATTCCGCCGGACCTGCGCGACTTGAATTATGCGAAGTTCGTCGAACAAGGCGAGGAGAAGATATCCCGCTCCGAAGACTACAACTCCCATAACACCGAGCGGCTGGACAGCGCCGGCATGGAGCGCCTGCTGTTGAAGCTGGACTTCATGCGTGCCATCCAGCGCGGTGAAGCCGCCACGCCCGAGGAATGAGCATGAAAGTCCTGATCACCGGCGCGAACGGCTTCGTCGCACAGAACCTGATCGCGGTGCTGGGCGAGCGCAACGACGTGGAAGTGCTGCGCTTCACCCGTGATGAAAAGCCGGAGGCGCTGGACGCCCTGGTCGCGCAGGCCGACGTCATCTTTCACCTGGCGGGCGTGAATCGTCCCAAGGATCCGGCCGAATTCACCACGGGCAATGCAGACCTGACGCGCCTGCTGTGCGATAGCGTGGCGCGCCATGGCGGGCGCGTACCGGTGGTCTACAGCTCGTCGACGCAGGCTGCCCAGGACAATCCCTATGGCCGCAGCAAGCGCGAGGCTGAAGCGGCCCTGGAAGAGCTGCAAGCGTCCCACGGCGTGCCGGTGCATGTCTATCGCCTGCCGAACGTGTTCGGAAAGTGGGCGCGGCCCAACTACAACTCGGCCGTTGCGACCTTCTGCCACAACATCACGCGCGGCCTGCCCATCCAGATCAACGACCCGTCGGCGGAAATCACGCTGGTCTATGTGGATGACGTGGTGACGCATTTCGTGGCCCTGCTGGATGCCGCCAGGCAAGGGCGCACGGTGGATAGTTCCACTGGCGTCCAGCCGCAATATCGCATCAGCGTGGGCGAGCTGGCCCGGCTGCTGGAAGCGTTCCGCGACAGCCGCGAGACGCTGGTGACGGAAAAGGTGGGAACCGGGCTGACGCGCGCGTTGTATGCGACCTACGTCAGCTACCTGCCGCCCGAACGTTTCACCTATGAAGTTCCCAAGCATGGCGATCCGCGCGGCGTGTTCGTGGAAATGCTGAAGACCCCGGATGCCGGGCAGTTCTCGTTTTTCACGGCCCACCCCGGCATCACGCGTGGCGGCCACTATCACCACAGCAAGACCGAGAAGTTCCTCGTCATCAAGGGGCGTGCGCGTTTTCGCTTCCGCCACATCGTTACCGGCGACTACCACGAGTGCGAGACGAACGGCGAGACGCCGGAGATCGTCGAGACCGTGCCGGGCTGGACGCATGACGTCACCAACATCGGCAGCGACGAGATGATCGTCATGCTCTGGGCCAACGAGATCTTCGACCGCCAGCGCCCCGATACCTTTGCCCGTCCGCTATGACCATGAAGAAACTGAAAGTCGCCACTGTCGTGGGCACCCGACCCGAGATCATCCGCCTGTCGCGTGTCATGGCGGCGCTGGACCGTCATTGTGATCATGTGCTGATCCATACGGGCCAGAACTACGACTACGAGCTCAACGAGATATTTTTCCAGGATCTCGGCATCCGCAAGCCGGATTACTTCCTGAACGCCGCGGGCGCGAGCGGCGCCGAGACCATTGGCAAGGTGATCATCGGCACCGACCAGGCCCTGGCCGAGATCAAGCCGGAAGCCCTGTTGGTGCTGGGCGATACCAACAGCTGCATGGCGGTGCTGCCCGCGAAGCGGCGCAAGATCCCGACCTTCCACATGGAGGCTGGCAACCGTTGCTTCGACCAGCGCGTGCCCGAGGAAATCAACCGGCGCATCGTGGACCACACCGCCGACATCAACCTGACCTACAGCAGCATCGCCCGCGAGTACCTGCTGCGTGAAGGCCTGCTGTCCGACCGTGTCATCAAGACCGGCAGCCCCATGTTCGAAGTGCTCAACCACTATCGCGAAGGCATCGAGGGTTCGGATGTGCTGTCGCGCCTCGGGCTGGAGGCAGGCAAGTTCTTCGTCGTGAGCGCGCATCGCGAAGAGAACATCGACTCGGACGTGAATTTCGGCAAGCTGGTCGATGTACTGAACACCGTGGCGGCCACGTTCAGCCTGCCCGTCATCGTGTCCACGCATCCGCGCACGCAGAAGCGCGTCGACGCAATGGGTGTGCGCTTCCATGAGAACGTGCGCCTGCTGAAGCCTCTGGGCTTCAAGGATTACAACCACCTCCAGATGATGTCGCGGGCGGTGCTGTCCGACAGCGGCACCATCACCGAGGAGTCCTCCATCCTGAACTTCCCCGCGCTCAATATCCGCGAGGCGCACGAACGTCCCGAAGGCATGGAAGAGGCCGCAGTCATGATGGTGGGCCTGGAAACCGAGCGAGTGCTGCAGGGCCTTATGCTGATCGCAGACCAGCCGCGCGGCGATGAGCGGTCCTTGCGGTTGGTGGCGGATTATTCTATGCCCAACGTCTCGGACAAGGTCGTTCGCCTCATCCATAGCTATACCGATTACGTGAATCGCGTCGTCTGGAAGAAGTGACGTGAGAATCGCGCTGGTTTCCCAGTACTTCTGGCCGGAGTCGTTCTCGATCAACGACCTGGTGGAGGCCTTGGTGGCTCAGGGCCACACTGTCGAGGTCTTCACCGGCAAGCCGAACTATCCCGATGGCGAGTTGTTTCCGGGATATTCGGCGAATGGGTGCCAGGAAGAGCTGTATGCTGGCAATGTGCAGGTACATCGCGTGCCTTTGCGGCCCCGTGGAAAGGGTGGGGCCAAGAACCTTGCTCGCAACTATCTTTCTTTCGTCTGGCATGGTCTGCGCCATTTTCCTCGCCAGGCACGTAGAAAAAAGTTCGACGTGGTGTTCGTGTTTTCGCTGTCTCCCATCACGGCGGCCATTCCAGCCATCTACCTGAAGTGGCGGCTGCGCACGCCCTTGGTGATGTGGGTGTTGGACTTATGGCCGGAAAGCCTCAGCGCCACCGGCTTCATTCGAAACAAGGCGGTGCTGGCAGGCGTGGGGCTGATGGTGCGAGCGATCTACGCCTGTGCGGATCGGGTGCTGGTGCAATCACGCGCCTTCATCGACGCGGTGGCACGCTACGCCGATCCGGCCAAGATCGTTTATTACCCCAATTGTGCGCGGGAGATGCCGATCGTGCCGGCCTCGCATACCGAGGTCGATGCGTCGCTGCTGGATGACATCGCGCGCCATTTCAGCATCGTGTTCACCGGCAATCTGGGCACTGCCCAGGCCGTGGAAACGCTGATCGAGGCGGCGCAGCGCCTGCGTCATTTGCCCGACGTGCGTCTGGTGCTGGTCGGCAGTGGCAGCATGTCCACTTGGTTGGCAGAGCAGAAAGCTGCACTTGGACTGGATAACGTGATCCTGGCTGGCCGCTATCCCGCCCGCGAGATGCCACAGTTCCTGAGCCGGGCGCGGGGCTTGCTGGTGTCGCTCAAGCGCAGCGAAATCTATGCCCAGACCGTGCCGGCGAAAATCCAGTCCTATCTTTCCGCCGGCAAACCGATCATTGCATGCCTGGACGGTGAGGGCGCGCGGGTGGTGACCGAAGCGGGGGCCGGGTTGGCTTGTCCTGCGGAGGACGCAAGAGCACTAGCAGGCTGTATCCAGGCATTGCATGGCATGAGTGACACCCAACGTAGCGCTCTGGGTGAGGCAGGCCGGGTATATTTCCTCGCGCATTTCGAGCTGATGGGTCAAGCCGAACGCTTGGCGTCGCTTCTGCGCGTGCAAGCAAAGGGAGCGTCGACATGAGTGTCACGGTAGGTGTCGTGGGCGCGACGTCGCCGGCGGGGCGGCAGGTGATCGCTCAATTGCGTGGACAGGGGCATCGTGTCGTGGCTTACTCTCGTAACCCTCCTGTCGGCGAGGACGAGCCGGGCCTGCGCTGGGCCTCCCTGGCGGCGCATGGTGAAAACGCGGGAGCTGGCGAGCAGATTCCTGTTTGGATCGCACTTTGCCACATCTGGGCTGTGCCCGAGCATCTTGGCAAGATGATCGCGTTGGGGGCTGAGCGAGTGGTCTGTCTGTCTTCCACGAGCCGTTACACGAAAACCACGTCCTCCAATTCCTATGAGGAGGTCTTGGTAGGGCGCCTGATTCAAGGCGAGGAGAGAGTCGCCCGAGAAGCAGGGGCGGCCGGGATCGGCTGGACCATTTTGAGGCCGACGTTGATCTATGGGCGCAACACGGATCGTAACCTGTCCGAAATCGTGCGGTTGATCCGCAAGTTGCACGTATTCCCCTTGTTCGGCCGTGCTGCAGGCCTGCGTCAACCGGTCTATGTGGACGATGTTGCGCAAGCGGCGGTTCGCGCTGCATTCGCACCAGCCGCGCGTGACCAGGCCTACAACATTTCGGGTGCTGAGGTCCTGAGCTATCGAGAGATGGTCACCCGCATTTTCATTGCGATGGGCCTCAGGCCCAAGCTGTTGACTGTGCCGATCTGGCTTTTCAATTTCGGGTTGGCCTGCCTGCAAGTCGTGCCGCGCTATCGTGGCTGGAATGCCGATATGGTCCAGCGCATGAACCGAGACATGGTATTCGGACACGAGGCAGCCCAGCGCGATTTTGGTTTCGATCCGCAGCCCTTTCAATTGCGCGATATCGACGTCGGTCGCTGAGCTGCGTCACGGTAGCTCCCCCCTGTTTTCCCAGTCTTACGGAATCTAGATGGATTTGTCTTCCTGGCCCTGGTGGCTGTTTGCAGCGAGCGCCGGACTTGGCTGGCTGCTGACCGGCGTACTGCGTCGCTACGCGCTGGCTCGCAACGTGCTGGATGTGCCAAACGCGCGCAGCTCGCATCGGCAGCCCACGCCGCGAGGAGGGGGCATCGCTTTCGTCATCAGTTTTGTGGTGGGGCTTGGGGCATTGTGGCTGTGGGGAGGAGTTACCTCCAGCTTAGCTTGTGCGTTGGCAGGTGCGGGAACGTGGGTCGCTTTGGTGGGCTTTCTCGACGATCATGGCCATATCCAGGCTCGCTGGCGTTTGATGGCGCATTTCGCGGCGGCCGCTTGGGTCCTGGCTTGGCTGGGAGGCTCGCCGCCGCTGGCTCTCGGGTCCATCTCCGTTCAGTTGGGCGCCGTCGGGATCGTACTCGCCGCATTCTATCTCGTGTGGTTGCTCAACCTTTACAACTTCATGGATGGAATAGATGGTCTCGCCAGTGTCGAAGCCATCTGCGTCGTGGTCGGCGCAGCGGTGTTGTACACGCTGGTGGGCCAGTCCGCACAGGCCGCAGTCTGCCTGTTGCTCGGTTCGGCGGTCGCGGGCTTTCTCATTTGGAACTTTCCTCCTGCACGCATTTTCATGGGCGACGGCGGTAGTGGCTTCCTTGGAATCATGCTGGGGGCGCTATCGCTGCAAGCGGGGTGGAACTCCACCGTGCTCCTCTGGGGCTGGCTGATACTCTTGGGTGTCTTTGTCGTGGATGCGACCATGACGCTCCTGCGTCGCCTGCTGAGAGGGGACAAGGTATACGAGGCGCATCGCACGCATGCTTATCAATATGCGTCCCGGCGCTTGAAAAGCCACAAAACGGTAACCCTGTCGGTTCTAGTCATCAATATTTTCTGGTTGTTGCCTTTAGCTGCGCTTGTGGCCGTGCAGTGGCTGCCAGGGTGGCTAGGCGCCCTATTGGCCTATGCGCCTTTGCTCGCGTTGGCCTTGTTTCTGGGGGCGGGTCGTCCCGAAACGGATCCTGGCTGAGTCGCTTTGCTTGACGCTTCTTCAGTAGAATCCTGTCTCCTCTAATCATCATAGATAAGAAGTCTTATGCAAAAACGCGGCGTGCTGTTGATTGTCGGAGCAGGAGGGCATGGGCGTGCGGTCGCGGAAGCGGCAGAGTTGACTGGCTTGTGGTCCGATGTCATCTTCGCCGATGATGGTTATCCCAACGTCCAGCAGTCTGGCTGTTGGCCAGTGGTGGCGCACACTAACGATCTTGCAAAGCTTGTGGAAAACTGTGACGCTGCGATCGTCGCCATTGGCAACCAAGGCATCCGTGAGCGCTTGTCGTTGGCGTTGGAAGCGATCCATATTCCTCTGAGCACCGTGGTGCATCCGCGTGCCTGGGTGAGCCAGCATGCATTCATCGGCGATGGCACCGCTGTGATGGCTGGTGCCGTGATCGGCGCTTGTGCGAAAGTCGGCCGCGGCGCGATCGTCAATGCCAACTCAACCGTCGATCACGATGTCGTGCTGGGAGATTTCGCGCATCTTGGCGTGGGAGTCCAACTGGCAGGCGGCGTGTGCGTCGGCGCGCGGGCCTGGTTGCAGGCTGGGGCCTGCGCTGGTTACCGCGTCCAGGTTGCAGAAGGCACGGTAATACAGCCTGGCGAAAAATTGATCGCCAGCTAAAAAACATTTCTTGTAGCCCATGATAATTCCTACCCGATTTCGCACTGCACTGGTGTTCTTGTTTGACGTGGGCGCCATTTTTGTCGCTTGGCTAGGTGCTTTTCTTATTCGCTTTAATTTCGAGTGGCCCGTTGGCTGGGAAAAAACCATGCTGGCGGGCTTGCCCCTATTGCTGCTGGTGCAGATTGTTGCCTGTCGCTGGGCTGGCCTCTATCGCGGGATGTGGGTCTTTGCAAGTCTGTCGGATTTGAAGCGAGTATTGATAGCGGTCATCGCTTCGACTATCGCACTCTTGTTGTTCGCATTTCTTGAGCGTGACTATGCGGCTTTGCCGCGGTCTATCCTCCTGTTGTATCCCTTGCTTCTGCTGTTGATCATGGGCGGCGGGCGTGCAGCTTGGCGCATGTGGAAGGAGCATCGGCTGTATGGCGGCGGCAGTCGTCAGGGCACGCCCGTTGTCGTGATAGGTGCGGGTACGGCGGGAGCGATGCTTGTCCGAGAATTAGGGCGAAGCACGGATTGGCATGTCGTCGCGTTGGTGGACGATGATCCGGCGAAATGGGGACTGGAGCTTTCGGGTTGCCGTGTCGAAGGGGGCACCGACAAATTGGTGGAGGTGTTGAGTACCTGGGGCGCCCGACATGTGATTCTCGCTATCCCCTCCGCGAAGGCGCAGGTGCTGCGCCGTATTTCGGAGGTCGCCAGCAAGGCTGGTGCCGCTTTGTTTACCGTGCCTGGCCTGAGTGAGCTGATGAGCGGCCGGGTAGCAGTGAATATGATGCGTCCCGTCAATATCGAGGACCTGCTTGGGCGGGAGTCGGTGCGCATCGATAACCAGGATATCCAGCAGATGCTGACCAGCAAGCGGATACTGGTAACAGGAGCTGGGGGGTCGATCGGCAGCGAGTTGTGCCGGCAGTTGGCGAAATTTTCACCTTCACGCCTGATTCTCGTCGAGACGAGTGAGTTTGCCCTCTACACCATCGAACAGTGGTTTACCGAGAATCGTCCTGAGATCGCCATTGTGCCATTGGCGGGAGATGTGAAAGACGCGACGCGCATGGACGAGATATTTTCCACTTGGTCTCCCAGCGTGGTGTTCCATGCGGCAGCCTACAAACATGTCCCGTTGATGGAGGTGGGCAATGCCTGGCAGGCAGTTCGTAACAACGTTCTGGGCACCCTGAACGTTGCCCAGGCTGCTGCCCGCAATCAGGCTGAGCGCTTCGTGTTGATATCCACGGACAAGGCGGTGAATCCCACCAACGTGATGGGAGCGACCAAGCGAATGGCCGAGATGGTTTGCGAGGTGCTTCACTGCCAAGGAAGTGGGACGCGCTTCCAGATGGTCCGTTTTGGCAATGTGCTGGGAAGCACTGGTAGCGTGATTCCCAAGTTCCATACCCAGATTGCCAGAGGCGGGCCAGTAACCGTGACCCATCCGGATATCACGCGTTACTTCATGTCCATCCCGGAGGCCGCCCAATTAGTGCTTCAGGCCGCCGCGATGGGAAAGGGTGGAGAGGTGTTCGTGCTCGATATGGGAGAGCCAGTGAGGATTGCCGATCTGGCTCGCAACATGATTCGGCTGTCGGGTTTTTCCGAGGAGGAAATTCTCATCGAATACACGGGGTTGCGCCCCGGCGAAAAACTGTACGAGGAACTGTTGGCGGATTCGGAGGAAACGCTGGAAACTCATCATGCGAAGCTACGCATTGCGCGCTCCAGGCCCGTGCCGGAGGGTTTCTTCGAGGAAAACCAGGCGTGGTTATTGCAACCGGGTCCAGTTTCGGATGAGCAGGTGCGCAGGCACCTGCAGCATTGGATGCCGGAGTATCTACCCTTCAAAGGGTGATCCGGTCACTCGCAAAGAGGGGCAACGGCAATGCGTTGCCCCGAGCGGTTTGATTGCCTCGTCAACGAGCAGCCAGTGTTTTGCGCACAATGACAACGCCAACACCGAGCAGCATACCCAGGAAGACACCAAGAGCAAGACTGAGGGTCTTTTTAGGTTTCACGGGATTGACAGGAGGCGAGGCGGCGCTGTCCACCTTTGCAACCGCCAGGTTCTCCGGCGCGAGGTTGATGCTGTTCAGCAAAGCCTGTACCCGCAGAAGATCCGATAGCTCAGGGATATAGGCATCATTGTTTTCACGTGCGTTGAGCCGCTCCAGATCAGCCTGCAAAGCACGCGTACCTCGCAAATACATGGTGTCATCCTTGTAGTCGGTGATCAGGTTGCCGGTGCTGGGGGGAGTTTCCAGTCCCACGGCTTGCGCGATCTTGAGCGCATCGGTCAGGCGGGCAATTTGGTCGCGTTTGGTTTCGGCCGCCACTTGGCGCAGGGCCTGGATTTGATCGTTATTGCTGTGCTTGCGAATGTCGACGGCGGTAACCAGATCGTTGACCAGTTCGGAACGAGCGAGTTCGATGGCCTTGAGGGTGAACGCGTTTGCCCACGTGCTGATCAGCTTCGGGTCAGTACCTTCCAGGGTCAAGGTGGTGATGTCGCCGTCTTGTTTGGGGAGCTTGATGGTCAGCTCATCCTGTAACTGGTTCCAAAGAAACTCGCGCCGAGCTTCGGTAATTTCACCTTCCTGGTGTGCAGGCAGATAGGTATCGTTGAAGAAGGAGAGTCGCAGTGCGGTTGAGTTGAAATGGCGCTGAAATATCTTGTAAGCATCCAGCGAAGTCAGGAGCGGTACCCCCTTGGCTTCTTTTTGATTGGTGATGCTGTTGATGGCTGGACCAGTCAACTGGTTGGCTACGTTATAAGGGGCAACGCCACTCGCCGACGGCGGGAGAAGTGTAACGGATGCGCGATAGATGGGCGGACTCAGGAACGCGTATGCGGCGGCGGCCAGTGTGCATACCAGCGTAATGACAGCAATCACGCCTCGGCCCTTCCAGAGCGTACAGAGAATGTCGCGTAGTTCTAGATCTGCTGCGATGAAAGTTGTCTGATTTGAGTTGTCCAAAGACTGGGCTCCGATGAACGATGGGAAATGGTTTCGCAGCTATCTCGTCGCTCCGTTCGAGCGGTACGGCGTGCGGCGCACACGATTTGAGTATTCTAGCGGAATGCGTTTCGGCTAAGGATGTTGACCCCTGGAGCGTCGCGGGGGGCTGCGGCTGGATGCGTTTTTCGGTTAACATACGTCCTTCTTCGTTCAGATTTCATCAATTGTGGTCTGTGTTCAGGCATTCGTCAGAAGGCCCGTTTCCAGCCCCGTCTTTGGATGCCGTTTCGGCATCCGTCCAGCAGTGTCGGTTTGTATTGGCGGCCTGGCCCGTCTTCCGCACAACCCCTTTTAGCTAAATGGCGCGTTTCGCCAGCCTGGCATCCAGGTTGTCGGAGACGCCGTGACCCAAAGGAGGCGAATGCCCATGAGTACCAAGCAACTGCCCAGCGCGCGCACGGATGTGTCCCGTCGCGCCGTCATGCCCTTTTCCCGCCGCTTGCGTCACGCCGCCCTGGCTGGCGCCGTCGCGGCCGCCCTCGGTGGCGTATCGGGTGTGGCCCAGGCTGCGGAAACCCCGCAGTGCGAACTCAAGCGTCCCGTCAATTTCGGCGGCATGAACTGGGAGTCCAACCTGATCCTGGTCGAGGTGCAACGCACCATCCTGGAGAAGGGCTATGGCTGCAAGTCGGAAGTCCTGCCCACCGAGACCCTGCCGGCCCTGGCCGCGCTGGAGCGCGGTGACCTCGACATCAACAGCGAGATCTGGCTGAACAGCGTCGCCGAACCGTGGGCCCAGGCCGAGAAGCGCGGCAAGGTCAAGCGCGTCGGCGAACTCTTCATGGGCGGCGAAGGCTGGTTCATTCCCCGCTATACCGCCGAGCGTTTCCCCGAGCTGAAGTCGGCGGCCGACCTGCCGAAGTTCAAGGACGAGTTCACCGACCCCGAAGAGCCCAACAAGGGCCGCTTCTATGGCTGCCCGGCAGGCTGGGGCTGCGAGGTGGTGTCCACCAACCTGTACAAGGCGCTCAAGCTCGAGGACTCCTACACGCTGTATTCGCCCGGCACGGGCGCCGCGCAGAAGGCCGCGCTGACGTCCGCGTACAAGCGCAAGCAGAACGTGGTCTTCTACTACTGGTACCCGACCCCGCTGGTGGGCGCGATGGACCTGGTCAAGCTGGACCTGCCGGCCTATGACGCCGCCAAGCACGAGTGCCTGACCGACCCCAAGTGCTCGGATCCGCAACCCAGCGCCTATCCCGAAAACCCTGTCTTCACGGCCTTGAACGCCGACTTCATGAAGCAGGCGCCCAAGCTCACCGAGTTCTTCTCCAAGATCAAGCTCGAACAGGCCGACCTGGACGAGACCTTGGCCAACATGGAAGAAACGGGTGACGACGCGGCCGAGATGGCCCAGTGGTTCCTGAAGAACAAGTCCGCGGCCTGGACCCAGTGGGTCCCCAAGGACGTCGCCGAGCGCGTGCAAGCCTCTCTCTGAGCCTAGCCTGAGCCTGTAGCCGGGTCCGCCCGGCGGCCAGGCGAGGGCCCGGGAGGCGGTGCTGATGTGCCTCCCGGGCGCCTGGCCGCCCGACGGACCTCCCGGTGTCTGTTCGCAGGCGCGGAAATTCCGCGCCTGCGAACAGACATCTCTAGCCGGAGATCCTGTTCATGTTTCCCGAAGTCATTCCCGCGCGCGACGTACGGCGCGCGATCGACGGTTTCGTCGATCATCTCGTCACAAACTACGCCGAGACGCTCGAAACGCTCTCGCGTCCCATCCTCAACATGCTGGTCTGGCTGGAGCAACTGCTGCGCGGCGCGCCCTGGTGGTCGGTCGTGCTGGTCGTGGTCGTGGTGGCCTGGCTCGTGAGCCGGCGCGTGATCTTCAGCGTGGCCATGGGCGGCCTGCTGTGTGCATTGGGCCTGCTGGGCCTGTGGGATGCCGGCATGCAGACGCTGTCGCTCATGCTCATGGCGGCGGGCTTGTCCGTGGTCATCGGCATTCCGATAGGCATCCTGATGGCGCGTGTCGACTGGCTGCGCTCGGTGCTGCTGCCGGTGCTCGACGTGATGCAGACGATGCCCAGCTTCGTCTACCTGATTCCCGTGGTGATGCTGTTCGGCCTGGGCAAGATCCCGGCGCTGATCGCAACCGTGATCTATGCCGTGCCGCCGCTCATCCGCCTGACCGACCTGGGCATCCGGCTGGTCGATCGTGAAGTGCTCGAAGCTTCCCGCGCCTTTGGCGCGAACTCGCGCCAGCAGCTCTTCGGCGTGCAATTGCCGCTGGCCCTGCCCAACATCATGGCCGGCCTGAACCAGACCACCATGATGGCGCTGTCGATGGTGGTGATCGCCTCGATGATCGGCGCGCGCGGCCTGGGCTATGAGGTGCTCCTGGGCATCAACCGCCTGGAGGTGGGCCGCGGCGTGGTGGCGGGCCTGGGCATCGTCGTGCTGGCGGTGCTGTTCGACCGCATCACGCAATCCTATGGGCAACGCATGCGCAAGGGAGGCACGCGATGAGCAAGATCGAAGTCAAGAACATCTACAAGATTTTCGGCGCGCACCCGAAGAAGTGGCTGGAAGCCGCCCAGCAGGGCATCGGCAAGGACGAGCTGCTGGCACGCAGCGGCCACACGCTGGGTCTGCGCGACATCAGCCTGTCCATCGAGGAAGGCAGCATCTACGTCATCATGGGCCTGTCCGGCTCGGGCAAGTCGACGCTGATCCGCCATTTCAACCGCCTCATCGAGCCGAGCGCCGGCCAGATCCTGGTCGACGGCGTCGATGTCGTCACGCTGGGCAAGCGCGAGCTGGAGGCTTTCCGCCAGCGCAAGATGAGCATGGTGTTCCAGCGCTTTGGCCTCATGCCGCATCGCACGGTGCTGGAGAACGCGGCCTATGGCCTGGCGATCCAGGGCGTGGGCAAGGAGGAGCGCGAACAGCGCGCGCGCCAGTGGCTGGACCAGGTGGGGCTGTCGGGTTTCGAGAAGCAGTATCCGCACCAGTTGTCCGGCGGCATGCAGCAGCGCGTGGGCCTGGCCCGGGCGCTGGCCACCGATGCCGAGATCCTGCTGATGGACGAAGCCTTCTCGGCGCTGGATCCGCTGATCCGCCGCGAAATGCAGGATCACCTGCTGCAATTGCAGGCCAAGCTGAACAAGACGATCGTCTTCATCACGCATGACCTGGACGAGGCCTTGCGCCTGGGCAACCGGATCGCCATCCTGAAGGACGGCGAACTGGTCCAGGAGGGCACGCCCGAGGACATCCTGCTGAATCCGGCCAATGATTATGTCCAGGCCTTCCTGCAGGACGTGAACCGGGGCAAGGTGCTGAACGCGACGCACGCCGTCAACCCGCCCCGGCTGACGCTGACCATGCGTTCGCGTCCGGCGCATGCGCTGGAGCGCATGCAGGCCCTGCGCTACGAATACGCGCCGGTGCTGGATGGCAAGCGCCTGGCCGGCATGCTGACCGTGGATGCCGCCCGCCAGGCGGTGGGCAGCGGCGACCGGGACGTGTCGGGCTACATCGACGAGATTTCGTCGGTGCCCGCCGCCACGGGGCTCGATGAAATCCTGGCGCGCCTGCTGCACAGCGACCAGCCGCTGGCGGTGACGGGCGAGAACGACGAGTTCATCGGCATGCTGTCGCGCCGCAAGGTGGTGGAACTGGTGACGCCGCCGGCGGTCGAGCCCTCGGCCGACAGTGCGGCGGGCCAGAGCGGTCCGGCCGCCGCCGAACCTGCAAGCGTCGCATTCGCAGAGCCGCCGGCAAAAGCGTCATGAGTTGAGGGCGTGGCTTCCGGCCAGCGCCGATGCCAAACGCTTCCGGCAACGCAAAGGCCCCCGTCGCGGGACGGGGGCCTTGTCGTTTGGACGGCCTCAGGCGTGCAGCGCGTCGCGCGCCTGCGCGGCCAGTTCGAAGGAGCGCATGCGCGAGGCGTGGTCGTAGATCTGCGCGGTGATCATCAGCTCGTCGACGCCGGTGCGTTCGATGAATGCCCGCAATCCTTCGCGCACGGCATCGGGGCCGCCCACGACGGCACAGGCCAGCGACTGCTGCACGCTGGCCTTCTCATGCGGCGCCCACAGTTCCTCGATGTCCGGCACGGGCGGCGGCAACTGGCCGCGCCGGTTGCGGCGCATGTTCAGGAATTGCTGCTGCAGCGAGGTGAAGAGCACGGCGGCCTCGCTGTCGGTGGGGGCGGCGATGACGTTCACGCCCGCCATGACGTGCGGCTTCTGCAGCGCGGCAGAGGGGCGGAAGTGCTGGCGATAGATGTTGATGGCGGGCAGCAATTGGTCGGGTGCGAAGTGCGAGGCGAACGCATACGGCAGGCCCAGATGCGCGGCCAGCTGGGCGCCGAAGAGGCTGGAACCCAGGATCCAGATGGGCACGTTCAGTCCCATGCCCGGCACGGCCTTGACGGCGGGCGCGGGGTCGACGGGCTGGAAGTAGTGCTGCAGTTCGATCACGTCCTGCGGGAAATCGTCCGACGTTTCCATGCGTTCGCGGCGCAGGGCGCGCGCGGTGAGCTGGTCCGTGCCCGGCGCACGGCCCAGGCCCAGGTCGATGCGGCCCGGATACAGCGATTCCAGCGTGCCGAACTGCTCGGCGATGACCAGCGGTGAATGGTTGGGCAGCATGATGCCACCCGCGCCCACGCGGATGCTGCGGGTGGCGCCGGCCACGTGGCCGATGACCACGGCCGTGGCGGCGCTGGCGATGCCGGTCATGTTGTGGTGCTCGGCCAGCCAGTAACGCTGGTAGCCCAGCGCTTCCGCCTGGCGTGCCAGATCCACGGTGTTGCGAAAGGCGGTGGCGGCATCGCTGCCCAGCACGATGGGAGACAGGTCGAGGACGGAAAACGCGACGTTCGGCATGGCGGGTCCATTTCGGAGTGTTCGTTCTGAAATTATAGGCAGGCCTGATGCCCGTCATCCGGAACGACCCCGCGTGCCGCTGGGGTATACGCCGGTTGGGTATCATGGCTGCATCGTGTGGCGGGCCGGAAATGGCGCCGGCACACCGAAGATGCCGCGCTGCCTGCGCGGCCTTGCCACCAGACAGGAGACAGCCGTGAAAGACGTGGTCATCGTAAGCGCCGCCCGCACCGCCGTGGGCGATTTCGGCGGCGCGCTCAAGGACGTGGCGCCTTGCGACCTGGGCGCCACCGTCATCCAGGCGGTGCTGGCGCGCGCGGGCGTGGGCGGCGCGGAAGTGGGTCACGTGGCGGTGGGCCACGTCATCAATACCGAACCGCGCGACATGTACCTGTCGCGGGTGGCGGCGTTGAATGCCGGGGTGTCGCAGGAAACGCCCGCCTTCAACGTGAACCGGCTGTGCGGCTCGGGCCTGCAGGCCATCGTGTCGGCGGCGCAGACGATCCTGCTCGGCGATGCCGAGGTGGCCGTGGCCGCCGGCGCGGAAAGCATGAGCCGCGCGCCGTACATCGTGCCGACGCAGCGCTGGGGCGCGCGCATGGGCGATGCCGCCATGCTTGACATGATGACGGGCGCCTTGTCGGACCCCTTCGATCGGGTGCACATGGGCGTGACGGCGGAGAACGTCGCGGCGCGCTACCAGGTCTCGCGCGATGACCAGGATGCCCTGGCGGTCGAGTCGCATCGCCGGGCCGCCGCCGCCATCGATGCCGGCCATTTCAAGGACCAGATCGTGCCCGTCACGATCAAGAGCCGCAAGGGCGACGTCGTGTTCGATACCGACGAGCACGTGCGCCGCGACATCAGCGCGCAGGGCCTGGCCGGCCTGCGGCCGGTGTTCCAGAAGGAGAACGGCACGGTCACCGCCGGCAATGCCTCGGGCCTGAACGATGGTGCCGCGGCGGTGCTGCTCATGACCCGCGCACAAGCCGAGCGGCGTGGCCTGAAGCCGCTGGCGCGCCTCGTTTCCTATGCCCACGCGGGCGTGGATCCGAAATACATGGGCATCGGCCCGGTGCCTGCCACGCGCGCCGCCCTGGCGCGCGCCGGGCTCACGGTCGACCAGCTCGACGTGGTCGAGGCCAACGAGGCCTTTGCCGCGCAGGCCTGCGCCGTCACCCGCGAGCTCACGCTGGATCCCACGCGCGTCAATCCCAACGGCAGCGGCATCGCGCTGGGCCATCCCATCGGCGCCACCGGCGCCATCATCACGGTCAAGGCCCTGTACGAGCTGCAGCGCGTCGGCGGGCGCTACGCGCTGGTCACCATGTGCATAGGCGGGGGGCAGGGCATTGCCGCGGTCTTCGAGCGAGTCTGAGATCTCGACGAAAGGACGCGCGGCACAAGCGCGCGAGCATGACGAGGTGACGCTGTCCGAAGGCGATGGCATCCGTTACCTGCATTTCGCCACCGAGTGGGTGCAGGGCGCGATGCGCATCGCCAAGCCCGACGAGCTGGTGCTGGAGTACACGCGCCAGATGATGGCCTGGCTGCTCTTTCTCGAGCCGCCGCGCGAGGCCAGCATCGGGCAACTGGGCCTGGGGGCGGGCGCCCTCACGCGCTTCTGCCTCAAGCACACCGCCAGCCCGCTGGCCGTGGTGGAGTGGAATCCGCAGGTCACCATGGCCTGCCATCTGTTCTTCAAGCTGCCCGCGCCCTTGCGGCTGGTCATCGACCACGGCGATGCGGCGGAGTGGGTGGCCGATCCGGTCCGCTACGGGCACTGTCCGGTGCTCATGGTCGATCTCTATGACGCCCAGGCACAGGGACCCGTGCGTGACTCGGTCGAGTTCTATGCCAATTGCCGCCGCGTGCTGGGCGACGTCGGCGTCATGACCGTGAACCTGTTCGGCAGGCACGAGAGCTTTCCGCACAACATCGCCAACCTGCGCGAGGCCTTCGACGGCCGGGTGGCCTTGCTGCCGCAGATCGACGCGGGCAACCAGATCGTGCTCGCCTTCTCGGGACCACAGCTGGAGGTGGAGGCCGCCACGCTGCTGGCGCGCGCCGAGGACGTCGAGGCGCGCTATGGCTTGCCGGCCAGGCGCTGGGCGCGTGCGCTCATCGGGGGCAAGCGCGGGGAACCACTTCGGTTCTAGGCCCGGTGGCGTCACCCGGAAAATACTTCAAGGGAAGGGTAATTCCGTAGCTGGCAGGCGGCTGAAAGCCTTGCGGCCAGCTGGCGCGCTCACCATAATCCCTGGACAGTGGGACGGAAGACGGGCCGTGGCCTGGAATTCGTCCGGAGACTATCCGAATCCGGGAGACACCCGTCGAACGCCTGCGCCGGGCGGCCGGCGCGGCGCAGGCCCGTCAGCCAGGGAGACCTTCATGAGTCAGGCGCAACAGGCAGGGCAGGTCCTGCTTGAAACCAGGGCCCATATCGCATGGGTGACCTTGAGCCACCCGGGCAAGCTCAACGCCCTCAGCGCCGGGATGTGGCGCCAGATCCAGGACATCTTCACGACGCTGTCGCAGGACACGGACCTGCGGGCCGTGGTGCTGCGCGGCGAGGGCGGCAACTTCGCCGCCGGCGCCGACATCAGCGAGTTCCCGCGCCTGCGCGCCGATTTCGAAGGCGTCTTCAACTATCACACGCGCATCATCGCGCCGGCCCTGCGTGCCGTGGCCGAGTGCCCGCACCCGGTGCTGGCGCAGATCGAGGGCGTGTGCGTGGGGGGCGGCCTGGAGGTGGCCAGCCAGTGCGACCTGCGCATCGCGGGGGCCTCGGCGCGCTTCGGCGTGCCCATCAGCCGCCTGGGCTTCTCGATGGCGCCGCACGAAATGCGCGGCCTGCTTGCCTTGGCAGGCCGCTCCGTGACGCTGGAGATCCTGTACGAAGGCCGGATCTTCGAGGCCGCGGAAGCGAAGGACAAAGGCCTGTTGAACCGCGTGGTGCCTGATGAACAGGTGCACGAGGAAGTGGCCCGCAGCCTTGCCCGCATCACGCGGGGCGCGCCGCTGGCCGCGCGTTTGAACAAGCAGACGGCGCGCCTGCTGTCGCCCGAGCCGCCGGCCTTGTCCGAAGCGGAGTTGCGGGCGGCGTTCGCATACGCCGACAGCCGTGACCACCAAGAGGGGGTGCGCGCGTTTCTTGCAGGCGAGGAGCCTGTTTTCAAGGGAGTGTGAGTTGGGCAGCAACGAGAACCTGTACGCCGTCCTGGAGCGCGGCTTTCCAAAAGACCGCAGCAGCGTGGCCATCGAGACGCCGACGCTGCGCTACACCTGGGACGACATCGACCGCGCCAGCGCCTGCCTGGCGAATTTCCTGGCCGCGCTGGACCTGCCGCCCGGTGCGCGCGTGGCGGTGCAGGTCGAAAAATCGCCGGAAGCGCTGTTGCTGTACCTGGCGACCTTGCGTGCGGGCCTGGTGTATCTGCCGCTGAACACGGCCTATCGCGAAGCCGAGGTCGCTTATTTCCTGGAGAACGCGGCGCCAGGCCTGGTGGTCTGCGCCAGCAAGAACCTGGATTGGGTCAGCGAAGCCGCGCGCCGCGCCGGCACGCGTTATGTGCACACGCTGGACGACGACCGGACGGGCAGCCTGCTGGAGGCGGCGGGATCGTTGCCGCAGACCTTCCATACGGTGCCGCGCCGCCCTGAAGACCTGGCCGCCATCCTGTACACCTCGGGCACCACGGGCCGCAGCAAGGGCGCCATGCTGAGCCACGGCAATCTTTCGTCCAACGCCCGCGTGCTGCACGAATACTGGGGCTGGTCGCAGGACGACGTGCTGCTGCACATGCTGCCCATTTTCCACGTGCATGGCCTGTTCGTCGCCTCGCACGGCGCGCTGCTGGCCGGCGCGAAGATGCTCTGGGCGCCGAGGCTGGATGCCGACCTGGCCTTGCAGTGGCTGCCGCGCGCCACGGTGATGATGGGCGTGCCCACCTACTACGTGCGCCTGCTGTCCGACCCGCGCTTCGGCCGCGAGCATTGCGCCAACATGCGGCTGTTCATCTCGGGCTCGGCGCCGCTGCTGCGCGAGACCTTCGACGATTTCCGCGCGCGCAGCGGCCACACGATCCTGGAACGCTACGGCATGAGCGAGACCATCATGCTGACCTCCAATCCCTATCGGCCCGAGTCGGCCCGCCTGGGCGGCACCGTGGGCAAGCCCTTGCCCGGTGTGTCCTTGCGCATCACCGATGACCAGGACCAGCCGCTGGGGCCCGACGCCATCGGCCACGTGCAGGTCAAGGGCGATGGCGTGTTTTCGGGCTATTGGTGCATGCCCGAGAAGAACCGCGAGGAATTCACGCTGGATGGCTGGTTCCGCACGGGCGACATGGGGCGCTGGGGCGGCGAGGCGGGCGGGGCGGTGGTGCCCGACGATTACCTCTCCATCGTCGGGCGCAACAAGGACCTCATCATCTCGGGCGGCTACAACGTCTATCCCAAGGAGATCGAGGGCGTGCTGGATGACCTGCCGGGCGTGGACGAGTCCGCGGTGATCGGCGTCCCGCATCCCGATTTCGGCGAGGCCGTGGTGGCCGTCGTCGTGGCCAAGCCCGGCGCCGCACTGGATGCGCAGGCGCTGGCCGATACCCTGCGCGGGCGCATCGCGAATTTCAAGGTGCCCAAGCAGATCCACCTGGTGGAGACCTTGCCGCGCAATGCCATGGGCAAGGTCCAGAAGAACGTCCTGCGGGACACCTACCGGTAGACAGGCCGGCAGGATCCCGTCCCATCTTCACCCGACAAGGAGGACACGCGACACGATGGCGCGCCGGATCAGCGGCGCGAGCAGGAACGATGCAGCACTGAAGTGGATTTCCTAGAACAAAGATGCCCCGGTGGTGCCGGGCCATGCTGACACTGCCCGGCGAGGCAGGCGGCCAGCCCGAGGACCCCGATGGCCAGAACATCACCCTCGAGGAGACAACGATGAAGACAGGAATCTTGACTGCAGCGATCGCCTTGTCAGGCATGGTGGGGGGCATCGCGCCCGCCGCCGCGGCCTGGCCGGAGCGCCCCATCACCATCATCGTGCCCTTTCCGGCAGGCGGCGGCACGGATACCTATGCGCGGCCCCTGGCGCAGCAGCTCACGGCTCAGCTGGGGCAGGCCGTCGTGGTCGACAACAAGGGCGGCGCGGGCGGCACCGTGGGCGCCTCCGTGGCCGCGAAGGCCCAGCCCGACGGCTATACCTTCTTCATGGGCGGGGCGCACCACGCGGTGGCGCCGGCGCTCTACAAGAACCTGACCTATGACATCAAGAAGAGCTTCGTGCCGGTGGCGCTGCTGGCCGAGCCGCCGCAGGTGATCGTCGTCAACGAGAAGAAGCTGCCGGTGAAGACGCTGAAGGAACTGGTCGATTACGCGAAGGCCAATCCGGGCAAGATCAACTACGGCTCGGCGGGCAAGGGCAGCACCCACCACCTGGCGGGAGAGCTCTTCCTCATCCAGAGCAAGGTCGAGATGGTGGATGTGCCCTTCCAGGGGGCGGGGCCGATGCTGACGGCGCTCATCGGCGGACAGGTCGACATGGCCTACGACGGGCTGGGTTCCTCCGCGGGACACATCCGCGCAGGTTCCATCAAGCCGCTCGCCGTGGCATCCAAGACCCGTTCGCCGACGCTGCCCGACGTGCCGACCGCGGCCGAGGCAGGCTATCCGGATTACGTGGTGTCGACCTGGTATGCGATGTGGGCGCCTGCCGGCACGCCGCCAGCCGTGGTGGAAAAGATGTCGGCCGAACTCGTCAAGGCGCTCAATAGCGACAAGGTGAAGGAAATCTGGAAGAGCAACGGTTCCGAGACCCCGAACATGACGGGCGCCGCTTTCGGTTCCTTCGTCGACAGCGAGATCCAGCGCTGGGCCAAGGTGGTCAGCGATTCCGGCGTCAAGCTGGACTGAACCCGCCTCATGAAGCACGGCCGCCCGGTGCCCGCCCGGGCGGTCCTTGCGGCCATATCCGGCTCAGGGTTTACCCCCGTTAATCCCTGATTAATTTCATCCGGGCATCATTGCGTCTTTCGTTCCGCCGCCGTGCCAGGCTTCGCTGCCTGCGCGGCGCATTCGGTGCTGGTCGGCAACCTTGTCGCATGGCAAGGGTGTTTCAGGTGTAAACCTTTGGTAGAACAGGTTTTTCGCCGATTTTGCGCTGGACGTCATCTATACTCTTCCGGGTTTTCCCCATGCCGATTTCCCTGGCGTCTCGTCCCGACGTTTCCCAGTCACTGCACGGCGCTTCGCGTCCTGATCAGAGAGTCTCCATGCGCTTCCTTTCTTCGTTCACACCGAGAACCACCACCCTTGCTCTGGCACTCGCCGCGTCCCTGGCGCTGGCTGGTTGCAAGGAGCAGCCGCAGATGAACCCGGGCATGCCCGAGGTCAGCGTGGTGACGGTGCAGCCCCAACGCGCGCCCGTGGTGACCGAGCTTCCGGGCCGCATCGACGCCGTGCGCAATGCCGAGGTCCGCGCACGCGTGACCGGCATCGTGCAGAAGATCGAATTCGAGCAGGGCGGCGACGTCAAGAAGGGCCAGCGTCTTTTCAAGATCGATCCGGCGCCCATGAAGGCCGCCTATGACCAGGCTGCCGCGCAGTTGAAGCAGGCGCAGGCCGATCTGTACACGGCGCGCCAACTGGCCAATCGCTACGAGCCGCTGGTCAAGGCCAACGCCGTCAGCAAGCAGGAATACGACAACGCCGTGGGGTCCGCCCGCCAGGCCGATGCCGCCGTCGCCGCCGCGCGCGCCGCGCTGGACAACGCCAAGATCAACCTGAACTACACCGACGTCGATTCGCCCATCGATGGCCGCATCGGCAAGCCGCTGGTGACCGAAGGCGCGCTGGTCGAGGCTGGCACCGCCACGCAGATGGCGCTGGTGCAGCAACTGAACCCGGTCTATGTCGACTTCAACCAGTCCACCGCCGACCTCGCGCAACTGCGCCGCGCGTTCGCCGAGGGCCAGTTGCAGAAGATCGGCGCGGATGCCGCGCGCGTGACGGTGGTGCTGGACGACGGCACCGAGTACGCGCATCCGGGCAAGCTGCTTTTCACCGGCATGTCGGTGGACCCTGGTACCGGCCAGGTCAATGTGCGTGCCGAGGTCGAGAACCCCGACGACATCCTGCTGCCGGGCATGTTCGTGCGCGTGCGCTTCGAGCAGGGCGTGAACGAGAAAGCGTTGCTGGTGCCGCAACAGGCGCTGCAGCGCACGCCTGACGGCCGCCAGAGCCTGATGGTGCTGCGTGAAGGCAAGGTGGCGCAGATTTCGGTGGTGACGGGTCCCGTCGTGGGCGCGCGCACCATCATCTCGCAGGGGCTGAATCCTGGCGACCAGGTCGTCGTGGAGGGTTTCCAGAAGATCCGTCCCGGCGCGCCTGCCAAGCCCACCGAATGGCAGCCGAAAGGCGAGCAGCAGCAAGGCCAGCAACCCGGTCAGCAACCCGGCCAGGCGCCCGGCGCACAGCCGAGCCAGGCCGAGCAGCCGCCCAAGCAGTCGTCGTAAGCCTTGGGGGCGGATCGCCCCCGGGTTTCGTGAGCCTCTCTATCCGAGTCCGCCCTCATGCCGCAATTTTTCATCGATAGACCAATCTTTGCCTGGGTGGTCGCCCTGTTCATCACGCTGGCTGGCCTGCTGGCGATACCGAACATGCCGGTCGCCCAGTATCCCGACGTGGCGCCGCCCGCGATCCAGATCACGGCCACCTATCCGGGCGCGTCCGCCGAGGACGTGGCCGAGCAGGTCACCAGCATCATCGAGAACGAGCTGAACGGCGCCAAGGGCCTGCTGTACTACGAATCGGTCAGCGATTCGAACGGCCAGGCGCAGATCACCGTGACATTCCGTCCCGGCACCGATCCCGACATGGCGCAGGTCGACGTGCAGAACCGCGTGTCGAACATCTCCGCGCAACTGCCTACCGCGGTCACCCAGCAGGGCCTGACTTTCGAGCAGACCAGCGCGGGCTTCCTGATGATCGGGGCGGTGTCGTCGGTCGATGGGTCCATGGACCAGATCGCGCTGGCCGACTACATCACCCGCAACATCAAGAACCCGGTGTCGCGGGTGCCCGGCGTGGGCCGGTTCCAGCTGTTCGCCGCGCCGCGTGCGATGCGCATCTGGGTCGATCCGAACAAGCTGGTGGCCTACAACCTCAGCATGGCCGACGTGAACCAGGCCATCTCGCAGCAGAACGCCCAGATTCCGGCTGGCCAACTGGGCGCGCCGCCCAACCTGGACGCCACTCGCACGACTGCCACGGTCATGGTCAACGGCCAGCTGAGTTCCGTCGACGCCTTCGGCGCCGTGGTGCTGCGCGCCAATCAGGATGGCTCGATGGTGCGGCTGCGCGATGTCGCGCGTGTCGAGGTCGGCGCCGACAACTACCAGTTCGGCGCACGCCTGAACGGCCAGCCGACCGCGGCGTTCGCCATCGTGCTGGCGCCCAACGCGAACGCACTGGCCACGGCGCAGGGGGTGCGAGACCAGATGGAGGAGCTGTCCGCGTTCTTCCCTGGCGGCGTCGAGTACAGCATTCCCTATGACACCGCGCCTTATGTGCAGGTGTCCATCGAGCAGGTGCTCCACACGCTGGCAGAGGCCATGGTGCTGGTGTTCCTGGTGATGTACCTGTTCCTGCAGAACGTGCGCTACACGATCATTCCCACGCTGGTGGTGCCGGTGGCGCTGCTGGGCGCCCTGGGGGTCATGCTGGCGCTGGGCTTCTCCATCAACGTGCTGACCATGTTCGCCATGGTGCTGGCCATCGGGATCCTGGTGGACGACGCCATCGTGGTGGTGGAGAACGTCGAGCGGATCATGGTGGAGGACGGCCTGTCGCCGCGCGAAGCCACGGCCAAGGCCATGCCGCAGATCAGCGGCGCCATCGTCGGCATCACGCTGGTGCTGACCTCGGTATTCCTGCCGCTGGCCTTCATGAGCGGCTCGGTGGGCGTGATCTATCGGCAGTTCTCGGTGGCGATGGCCGTGTCCATCATGTTCTCCGGCTTCCTGGCGCTGACGTTCACGCCCGCGCTGTGCGTGACGCTGCTCAAGGCCATCCCGAAGGGGCACCATGAGCAGAAGAAGGGTTTCTTCGGCTGGTTCAACCGCAAGTTCGAGGCGGGCACGAATCGCTACCAGAACGTGGTGTCGCGTCTCGTGCACCGGTCCGGCCGCATGATGATCATCTATCTGATCCTGGTGATCGCGTTGGGTTGGCTGTATTTCCGCCTGCCCACCTCGTTCCTGCCGGAAGAGGACCAGGGCTACACCATCACCAACATCGAATTGCCGTCGGGCTCGTCGGCGAACCGCACGATGGAGGTGATCGAGGGGGTCGAGAAGTACTTCATGGACCTTCCGACCACCGAGAACGTGATCTCGGTGCGGGGTTTCAGCTTCAACGGCAGCGGCCTGAACGCGGCGCTGATCTTCGCGCCGATGAAGGATTTCTCCGAGCGCAAGGGCGAGGGTGGTTCGGCGCAGGCCGTCTCCTTCGGCGCCATGCAGAAGCTGCTGATGGGCACCCGCGACGCCATGGTGATCACGGTGATCCCGCCCGCCATCTCGTCGCTGGGCAACGCATCGGGCTTCGACTTCCGCCTGCAGGATCGGGGCGGCGCGGGCGCCGAGGCGCTGGCGCAGGCAACGGCCGACCTGATGGGCCTGGCGATGCAGAGCGAAGTGCTGGGCGACATCCGCATCACGGGCCTGGGGCCGGGCCAGCAACTGAGCCTGACGATCGACCGCGAGAAGGCTGCCGCGCTGGGCGTGGATTTCAACGAGGCCGCCACGCTGCTGTCGACCTCGGTGGGCTCGGCCTTCCTGGGCAAGTTCCCCAACCTGGGATGGATGCAGAACGTCTGGGTGCAGGCCGACGCGGCCTACCGCATGGATTTGAAGGACGTACTGCGCCTGAACGCCCGCAACGCGCAGGGCAACATGGTTCCCCTGTCGTCCTTCGTCAGCTACGAGTGGGGCGAGGGTCCGTCGCAGGTGGTGCGCTACAACAGCTATCCCTCCATGCGCCTGGAAGGCGGTGCCGCGCCGGGTTATTCCTCGGGGGCCGCCATGGCCGAGATGGAACGCCTGATGCAGCAGATGCCCCCGGGCTTCGGCTACGAGTGGAACGGCCTGTCCTACCAGGAAAAGCAGGCGGGCGACCAGGCGCTGATCCTGATGGGGCTGGCGATGCTGGTGGTGTTCATGGTGCTGGCCGCGCTGTATGAAAGCTGGGCCATCCCGCTGTCGGTGATGCTGGTGGTGCCGCTGGGCATGCTGGGCGCCGTGGGCTTGGTGACCCTCACGGGCATGAGCAACGACGTGTACTTCCAGGTGGGGATGGTGACCGTGATCGGCCTGGCGGCCAAGAACGCGATCCTGATCATTGAGTTCGCGAAGGATGCCTATGCGCGTGGCGCCGGTCTGTATGAAGCCGCCATCGAGGCAGCGCGCCTGCGCCTGCGTCCCATCCTGATGACGTCACTGGCGTTCATCCTGGGCGTGGTGCCGCTGGTCATGGCCAGCGGCGCGGGTGCCGCCAGCCAGAACGCGGTGGGGGTGGGCGTGATTGGCGGGATGCTGGCCGCCACGCCGTTTTCGGTTATCTTTGTGCCGGTGTTTTTCGTCGCGGTGCTGGGTCTCTTCAAGACCAAGCCCCGCCTGCTGGGCGCCGAGGCCAAGGCCCACGCGCAGGAGCAGGCAGAGAAGCAACGCTTGGAAGCAGCCCAGCAAGGCGGCGACCAGAAGAATCATCCTGATCATGAGGGCAAGGCATGAAAAGCCTGACCATTTCCCGACTCTGGGTGTCCGTGGTGGCGGCAACGGCGCTGGCCGGCTGCTCGCTGGCGCCTGACTACAAGCGCCCCGATGCGCCCGTGGCAGCCAACTGGCCCGACCAGCCCCTGCTGGACGAGAACGCAGCCAGCGGCAAGACCGGCACGCAGGCCGCCACGGCGGTGGCGCCCGAGCAGGGCATCCCGGCTGCGGACATCGGCTGGCGCGAATTCTTCCACGACCAGCGTCTGCAGAAGCTGATCGAACTGTCGCTGGTGAACAACCGTGATATGCGGATTGCCGTCCAGCGTATCGAAGAAGCGCGTGCGCTGTATGGCCAACAGCGCGGCGAGCAATTCCCGAGCATCGGCGTGGGTGTCCAGGGCACGCGCCAGCGCCTGCCCGAGGCGCTGCGCCAGACCGGACAGGACGCCGTCACGGCCCAGTACCAGGGCGGCCTCGCCTTGACCAGTTTCGAGATCGACCTGTTCGGCCGCCTGCGCAACCTGTCGGAAGCCGCGCGCCAGCAATACCTGCAGACGGAGCAGGCGCGCCGGTCGGTGCAGATCAACCTGGTGGGCCAGGTCGCACAGGCGTATTTCTCGCTGCGCGCCGCCGACACCCAGCTGGACCTGGTGCGCCGCACCCTGGAATCGCGTCAGTCGTCCTTCGACCTGGTCAACAGCCGCTTCGAAGGCGGCGTGGCGTCCGAGCTGGAGCTCAACCAGTCGCGCACGCTGCTGAACACGGCCACCTCCAACCTGGCGCAGTTCACGCGTGAACGTGCCCAGGCGGTCAACCTGCTGGTGGTGCTGATCGGCCAGCAACTGCCGAGCGACCTGCCCGAAGGCCTGCCTTTCGGCAGCGAGCAACTGGTGGCGACGGTGCCTGCCGGTTTGCCGTCCGACCTGCTGGCGCGCCGTCCCGACATTCTCGGCGCTGAAAACGCGCTGCAGGCCGCCAATGCGAATATCGGCGCGGCGCGTGCGGCGTTCTTCCCCACGATCTCGCTGACGGGCCAGTTGGGCAGCGCCAGCGGCTCGCTGTCGAACCTGTTCGAAGGCGGCACCGGCTTCTGGAGCTTCTCGCCCCAGATCGCCGCGCCGCTCTTCGCCGGCGGCAGCTTGCGCGCGGGCGTGGACCTGGCACGCGCACGCGAGAACATCGCCGTGTCGCAATACGAACAGGCAATCCAGCAAGCCTTCCGTGAAGTGTCCGACGCGCTGGCTGGCGAGGCCACCTATGGCGCGCAGCTGACGGCGCTGCGCGCGCTGGAGGCGTCGTCGGCGCGCACGGTGGAGCTCTCCAACCTGCGTTACGAAGGCGGCATCGATGACTTCCTGCAGGTGCAGACTGCCCAGGTCGAGTACTTCAATGCGCAGCAGTCGCTGGTACAGACCGGCCTGCAGTCGCTGATCAACCGCACCGAGCTGTACAAGGCGCTGGGCGGCGGCTGGGTCGAGACCTCGATCCCGCAAGCGGAAGCGCAGCCGGGCACCCCGGTGGCGAACGCCAGCGGACAGGGTGGTACGTCCGCCCAGTAAGCCGGCCGGATACTGCTACCATGCGCAATGGCGCACACGGCAACGTGTGCGCCATTCCTCTTTTTGCCGCAACAACAGTATCCATAAAGACAAGACCATGATCGATCTGGGCGTGAACATCGACCACGTGGCCACGCTGCGCCAGCAGCGCCACACCGCGTATCCCGACCCCATACAGGCGGCGTTGCGCGCCGAAGAAGCCGGCGCGGACCTCATCACGCTGCACCTGCGCGAAGACCGGCGCCACATCCAGGACGCCGACGTGCACGCCTTGCGCCCCTTGCTGCGCACCCGCATGAACCTGGAGTGCGCCGTCACGCCCGAGATGCTGGACATCGCCTGCCAGGTGCGCCCGCAGGACGTCTGCCTGGTGCCTGAAAAACGCAGCGAACTCACCACCGAGGGCGGCCTGGACGTGCTGGGCGCGCAGGCCGCGGTGAACGATGCCGTGGCGCGCCTGCATGACGCGGGCATCCGGGTGTCGCTCTTCATCGACCCCGAGCCCGCGCAGCTGGAAGCCGCCGCACGCACGGGCGCCCAGGTGGTGGAGCTGCACACGGGCGCTTATGCGGAGGCCACCGATGTGGCCGCCGCCCAGGCGGAAATCGAACGCGTGCGCCGGGCCATCGCCGCGGGCATTTCCATGGGCCTGCGGGTGAACGCCGGCCACGGCCTGCACTACGGCAACGTCCAGGCCATCGCGGCGCTGGACGGCCTGGCGGAACTGAACATCGGGCACGCCATCGTCGCCCAGGCCATCTTCGATGGCTGGGAGAAGGCCGTGCGCGACATGAAGGCGCTGATGGTCACCGCCCGCGCGGGGCAGGGCGCCGGCCGCTGAGCGGCTGCCATCCGGACCCAGCCCCAACCCGAGCCGCCCTCGCCATGACGATACCCGCCGCCACGCCGGACCTGCCCACGCCGCCGAATGCCATCGCCGGCATCGGCCTGGACATCCTGAAGACCGAGCGCGTCGTGCGCGCGATGTCGCGCCACGGCGACCGCTTTGCGCGCAAGATCCTGGGCGAAGACGAGTTGCGTGTCTTCGAGGCACGCCGTCGGCGTGACCCCGCGCGCGGGGTGCGCTACCTGGCGACGCGCTTCTGCGCCAAGGAGGCGTTCTCCAAGGCCATCGGCCTGGGCATGCATCACCCCATGTGGTGGACGCGCATGCAGACGCTGAACGCGCCTGGCGGGCGTCCCGTCGTGGTGCTGTCGGGCGAGTTGAAGGCCTGGTACGAGGCGCGTTACGGCGTGGCCCATGTCTCCCTGACCGATGAATCCGACCTGGCCGCCGCGTACGTCGTGGTGGAAACACTGAAACGAGAGTGATGCCCATGCCCCGCCACACCCGCTCCGACGCCTCCGCCACCCGCCTGCCGCCCGGTCCGGTCATGGTCGACGTGGCAGGCCCCACGCTCACGCGCGAGGAAGCGCGCCGCCTGCGCCATCCGCTGGTGGGCGGGGTGATCCTCTTTGCCCGCAACTTCACCGACCGCAAGACGCTGCGCACCTTGTGCGCGGACATCCATGCCGCGCGCGACGAACCGCTGCTCATCGGCGTGGATCATGAGGGCGGACGGGTGCAGCGCTTTCGCACCGATGGCTTCACGCATCTGCCGCCGATGCGGGCGCTGGGCGAGGCCTGGGACCGTGATCCGCTGGACGCCATGCGGCTGGCGACCGACGCGGGCTACGTGCTGGCCGCCGAGCTGCGCGCCTGCGGCGTGGACCTGAGCTTCACGCCCGTGCTGGACCTGGACGTCGGCGTGAGCGGCGTGATCGGCACCCGGTCGCTGCATCGCGATCCACGCGTGGTGGCCATGCTGGCCCGCGCGCTGGCCCAGGGGTTGGCGCAGGCCGGCATGGCGGCTTGCGGCAAGCATTTTCCCGGGCATGGCCACGTGGCGGCCGACTCCCACCATGCGGTGCCGGTGGACCGGCGCAGCCTGAAGGCCATCCTGGCCGAGGACGCCGCGCCTTACGGCTGGCTGGGCGATGCCGTGCTGCCGGCCGTCATGCCCGCCCACGTCGTCTATCCCAAGGTCGATGCCCGCCCGGCGGGTTTTTCGCCGCGCTGGGTCGGCGAGATCCTGCGCGGCCAGTTGGGCTACCAGGGCGTGGTGTTCTCGGACGACCTGACGATGGAAGGCGCGGCGGTCGCCGGCGATATCACGGCGCGCGCCATCGCGGCCTTGCAGGCGGGCTGCGACATGGTACTGGTCTGCAACCGGCCCGACCTGGCCGACACCGTGCTGGCCACCTTGTCGCATGCGCAGGATGCCGAGTCCATCGCCCGCATCCGCCGCCTGATACCGCAGGTGCCGGCCCTGCGCTGGAAGGCCTTGCAGGCCGAAGGCCGCTACCAGCGCGCCCGCGCGGCGCTGTCCCCCATCCTGCCGCGACCGGCCTGATCCTGGCGAGCCGGGCGGCGCGCGGCGCCCCGGCTACACTTGCGGCATGTCCGACACGCCTTTCGACATCAAGGATTTCCTGTCCCGCCTGCCGCACCTGCCGGGCGTGTATCGTCACATCGACGCGGCCGGCGAGGTGCTGTACGTCGGCAAGGCGCGGGACCTGAAAAAGCGGGTTTCCTCGTATTTCCAGAAGACATCCAGCAGCCCTCGCATCGCCCACATGGTGGCGCGCGTGGCCCGGCTGGAGGTCACGGTCACGCGCTCCGAGGCCGAGGCGCTGATCCTCGAGAACAACCTCATCAAGAGCCTGCGTCCGCGCTACAACATCCTGTTCCGCGACGACAAGTCCTATCCCTATCTGCAGATTACGGCGCACGCCACGCCGCGCATCGCCTATTACCGAGGCTCGACCAGCCGGCCCGGCCAGTTCTTCGGTCCTTACCCCAACGCCTGGGCGGTGCGCGAAACGATCCAGATCCTGCAGAAGGTGTTCCGCCTGCGCACCTGTGAAGACACGGTGTTCGCCAACCGCTCGCGTCCCTGTCTGCTGTTCCAGATCGGACGCTGCTCGGGCCCTTGCGTGGGAGAGATCGACCCCGAGGACTATGCGCGCGACGTCGACCGCGCCTCGCGCTTCCTGAACGGGCAGACCCGCGAGGTCATGGGCGACATCGAGACGCGCATGCTGCAGGCCTCGACCGAATTGCGCTTCGAGGAGGCCGCCGCCCTGCGTGACCAGATGGGCGCCTTGTCGCGGGTCTTGCACCAGCAGACCATGGAAGAGACCGATGGCGAGGACACCGACGTGATCGCGGTGGCCAGCGCCGGCGGCAAGGTCTGCGTGAACCTGGCGATGGTGCGCGGCGGACGCCACCTGGGCGACAAGCCTTTCTTCCCCACGCACACCGATGGCGACCAGCCGGCCGACGTGCTGGCGGCCTTCATGGCCCAACACTACCTGGACAGCGCCTTGCCCAGCGTCGTGGTCTGTTCGCATGCCTTGCCCGATCCGGAACTCATCGACCTGCTGGCCGAGCACGCCGGCACCCGCTCGCGGGTGCTGACGCGCCCGCAAGGCGTGCGCCGGGCGTGGCTGGACCAGGCGCTCAGCAACGCCGAGCTGGCGCTGACCCGCGCGCTGTCGGAGTCCGGCGCGCGCGCCGCGCGCACCCTGGCCCTGGCCGAGACCCTGGAGCTGGACGTGGACGAGGCGGCGCTGGATGCCCTGCGCATCGAGTGCTTCGACATCAGCCACACGGCGGGCGAGGCCACGCAGGCTTCCTGCGTGATCTACGAGCACCACGACATGCAGCCGTCGCTCTATCGCCGCTACAACATCGCCGGCATCACGCCGGGCGATGATTACGCGGCCATGCGGCAGGTCCTGACGCGCCGTTTCGGCCGCGTGGCCGATGGCGAGGCCGTCATGCCCGGCCTGGTGCTGATCGACGGCGGCAAGGGACAAGTGGAGATCGCCCGCCAGGTGTTCGCCGAACTGGGCCTGGACATCGGCACGCTGGTGGGGGTGGCCAAGGGGGAGGGGCGCAAGGTGGGCCTGGAAACGCTGATCTTCGCCGATGGACGCCCGCCGCGGGCCCTGGGCGGCGAGTCGGCCGCGCTCATGCTGATCGCGCAGATCCGCGACGAGGCGCACCGCTTCGCCATCACCGGCATGCGGGCGCGCCGCGCCAAGGCGCGCAACGTCTCGCGCCTGGAGGAGATCGAGGGCATCGGCGCCCGCCGCCGCCAGCGGCTGCTGACGCGTTTCGGCGGTTTTTCGGGCGTGGCGTCGGCCAGCGTGGCGGACCTGGCGTCCGTGGACGGGATCTCCGACGAATTGGCCCAGCGCATCCACGACGCCCTGCGAGGGTGAGGAATTTGCGCCACGCCGGGGGCGCTGGCTGCTTCCCGGCCCAACGGTGGCGCAAAGCTGAGGTAGCATACGCCTCACTATGCCGCTGAATATTCCCATCGTCCTGACCTGGCTGCGAATCGCCCTGATTCCGCTGGTGGTCGGGCTGTTTTATCTGCCTGACACGTGGATGACGCCCGCCACCCGCGACACGTTGGCTGCCATCTGCTTCATCGTTGCCGCGTTGACCGACTGGTTCGATGGCTGGCTGGCCCGCCGCTGGAACCAGACGTCCGCCTTCGGCGCCTTCCTCGATCCCGTCGCCGACAAGCTCATGGTGTGCGCCGCGCTGCTGGTGCTGCTGAACCTGGGCCGGGTGGGCGCCTTCATCGCGCTCATCATCATCGGCCGCGAAATCACCATTTCCGCCCTGCGCGAGTGGATGGCGCAGATCGGCGCCAGCGCCAGCGTGGCCGTGCACCGCCTGGGCAAGTTCAAGACCGCCGCACAGATGGTCGCGATTCCCTGCCTGCTGTATGACCGACCGATCCTGGGCGTGAATGCGGCCTGGGCCGGCACCCTGCTCATCTGGGTGGCGGGCGTGCTGACGGTGTGGTCGATGCTGTATTACCTGCAACGCGCCTGGCCTGCCATCCGCGACAAATCCCTCTGATGCCATGACCGCGGCCGCCCTGGACAACACGCTCATCCGCCGCCGCGACTGGCTGACCATCCTGGTCGTGGGCATCGCCCACGCGGGATCGCATTTCTTCCAGCTGGTCATCCCCTCGCTCTACCTGCCGCTGGGCAGGGAGTTCGGCCTGGATTTCGCCCAGCTGGGCCTGCTGGTGTCGGCCTTCTTCGTGACGTCCGGCCTGGGGCAGGCCTCTTCGGGCTTCGTGGTCGACCGCGTGGGCGCCCGTCCCGTGCTGTGGTTCGGCCTGGCCTGTTTCGTGCTCTCCGGCATCCTGCTGGGGACGGCCAACGGCTACACCATGCTGTTCGTGGCCGCCGTCATCGCGGGCGTGGGCAACTCTGTCTTCCATCCCGTCGATTTTTCCATCCTGAACCGCCGCGTCAGTGCGCCGCGCCTGGGCCATGCCTTCAGCGCCCACGGCCTGACCGGCAGCCTGGGCTGGGCGCTGACGCCCGTGTTCATGATCACGCTGACGCAACTGCATGGCTGGCGCGTGGCGGCTTTCGGCGCGTCGGCCGTGGTGGGTGCCGTCCTGGTGCTGACGCTCGTCGCGCGCAAGCTGCTGGACGGCGAGATCGGCGAGCAGGACAGCGCCAAGGGGGGCGCGCCGGTGGCCCCGGCCGTGGGGCCGACGACGGTGGCGGGCACGCTCGCCGCCTTGCTGGCCAAGCCGGCCTTGTGGGGCGCCTTCCTGTTCTTCGCCATGGGTTCGATCGCCTTCTCGGCGGTGCAGAACTACACCATTCCCCTGCTGGGCAGCCTGTATGCGCTGTCAGCCGTCGCCGCCAGTTCGGCCTTGTCGGGCTATATGGTGGCGTCGGCCACGGGGATCCTTGCCGGAGGCTTCCTCGTGTCCACCACACCGCGCACCGAGCGCATCGTGGCCGCGTCCCTGTGCCTGGCGGGCCTCATGCTGGTGCTGCTGGCGCTGGGCGGCGTGCCCGCCTGGCTGGCGGCGCCTGCCGTGGCCTTGGCGGGCTTCTTCTCGGGCCTGGCAGGCCCTTCGCGCGACATGCTGATCCGCCGCGTCACGCCGCGCGGTTCGCTAGGCTCGGTCTACGGCCTGGTGTATTCCGGCATGGATGTCGGCGCGGCCCTGGGCCCGCTGGTGTTCGGCCTGATGCTGGATGCGGGGTGGCGCCACGGCCCGTGGCTGGGCGCGGCGCTGGCCTTCGCGGCGGCGGCGGGCCTGGCGGCGCTGATTGCACGCGCGGCCCGTGCCCAGGAAGCCTCCTCAGCGGCAACTGCCGTGGCGCCACGGCCCGCCGCTTAGCCGCCGGGCCCCGCGGCGGGCTTTCTCATTGCTGGGGCGTGCGCAGGTCCGCGGGCGGCAGGTGGCCGGCGGTGCCGCGCCAGGGATTGATGTCCAGGCCGCCGCGCCGCGTGTAGCGGGCATACACGCTCAGGGACGTGGGCTGGCAGCGCGCCAGGATGTCCAGGAACATGCGCTCCACGCACTGTTCGTGGAAGCCGCTGTGCTGGCGAAAGCCCACGACGTAGCGCAGCAGGCTTTCCCGGTCGATGGCCGGGCCTTCATAGGACACCTGCACCGTTGCCCAGTCCGGCTGGCCGGTGACGGGACAATTCGATTTCAGCAGGCGCGACAGCAGGGTCTCGCGCACGACGCCGCGCGTTCCGTCCACCGCCAGCAGTTCTGCTGACGGCTCGTATTGGTCGATTTCGACATCCAGGCCATCCACGCACTCGCCCTCGGGCTCGCCCAGCGCCAGTTCGCCATAGGCGGCCGGCAGGATCAGCGCGACCGCGACCGGGGCGCCAGCCGCAGCCGACAGGTCGGCGGCGATGCGTGCGCGCACCGTATCCGCGTCCGCCATGCGGGTCTGGTTGTAGGAGTTCAGGTAGAGCTTGAACGACTTGGACTCGATCAGGTTCGGGCTCTCGGCCGGCACGACGCAGCGGGCCAGGGCGACCTCGGGCTTGCCGCGCGCATTCAGCCACGACACTTCATAGGCATTCCAGATGTCCACGCCGGCAAACGGCAGCGGCGCCTCGGCGGGCAGGCCCAGTTCGCCGCGTGCGCCCGCGCGGGCAATCGGGAAGAGCAGGGCGGGATCGTATTGGCTGGGGTAGCCCACGGTCTGGCCCAGCGGGGCGTGTTGCAAATCAAGAGTCATGGTGAGCGTCGCTGCGAAAGCATGTGAGGGCATTGTACCGGCAGCCCTTCGTTTTCCACATCGTGAAAGCCGCGATTCGGCAGGTGAAAAATGCATGATGCGCCGCAGCGCGATGGCATTTCATGGCGGGAAAATGCTTTTCACAATACGGTTAATGTTTCTCAAGTGTTTGTTTTTAATAAGGTAAATTTTTCGTCTTCTATATGACTTGCTGCGTTTGCGCAACGCAACACAGGCATAGACTTTCTTCCATGCCCGCTGCACCGGGGCGACGGTTTTCAACCCTCACCGCAACAGGAGAAAGACCATGAGCAACCGTGAAAACGACATCCGCGCCCTGCAGCAATCCTGGGCCGAGAATCCCCGCTGGCAAGGCATCAAGCGCGACTACGCCGCCGCCGAAGTGGTGCGCCTGCGCGGCTCCTTGCAGCCCGAGCATACGCTGGCCCGTCGCGGCGCCGAGCGCCTCTGGGCATCGCTGCACAGCGAGCCCTTCGTGAATTCCCTGGGGGCGCTGACCGGCAACCAGGCCATGCAGCAGGTCAAGGCGGGCCTGAAGGCCATCTACCTGTCGGGCTGGCAGGTGGCCGGCGACGCCAACCTGGCCGGCGAGATGTATCCCGACCAGTCGCTGTATCCCGCCAATTCCGTGCCGCAGGTCGTGCGCCGCATCAACAACGCACTGCAACGCTGTGACCAGATCCAGTGGATGGATGGCAAGAATCCGGGCGACGCCGACTACATCGACTACTTCGCGCCCATCGTGGCCGACGCCGAGGCCGGCTTCGGCGGCGTGCTGAACGCCTATGAACTGATGAAGGCCATGATCGACGCCGGCGCCGCGGGCGTGCACTTCGAAGACCAGTTGGCCTCGGTGAAGAAGTGCGGCCACATGGGCGGCAAGGTGCTGGTTCCCACCCGCGAAGCGGTGTCGAAACTGGCCGCCGCGCGCCTGGCCGCCGATGTGTCGGGCGTGCCCACCGTGTTGCTGGCCCGCACCGATGCCGACGCCGCCGACCTCGTGACCAGCGACGTGGACGACAACGACCAGCCCTTCCTGACCGGTGAGCGCACCGCCGAAGGCTTCTTCCGCACCCGTGCCGGCATCGATCAGGCGATCTCGCGCGGCCTGGCCTATGCGCCGTATGCCGACCTGATCTGGTGCGAGACGTCCACGCCGAACCTGGAGTACGCCCGCAAGTTCGCCGACGCGATCCATCGCCAGTTCCCGGGCAAGCTGCTGGCCTACAACTGCTCGCCCTCGTTCAACTGGAAGAAGAACCTGGACGACGACGTGATCGCCAGGTTCCAGCGCGAGCTGGGCGCCATGGGCTACAAGTTCCAGTTCATCACGCTGGCGGGCTTCCACGCGCTGAACTACGGCATGTTCGAGCTGGCCCACGGCTATGCCCGCCGCCAGATGAGCGCCTTCGTCGAACTGCAGCAGAAGGAGTTCGCCGCGGTCGACAAGGGTTTCACCGCGGTGAAGCACCAGCGCGAGGTGGGCACGGGTTATTTCGATGCCGTGACGCAGACCATTGAGGGCGGCAAGTCCTCGACCACGGCGCTGACCGGCTCGACCGAGGAGGCCCAGTTCGAGCACGGTGAAGCTCGCACGCCGGCGCGCCTGATCGCCTGACGGCATCGCGCCTCGCAAGACCGCAGGGTCGCCCGCGCATGCCGGCGGCCCTGCCGCATTCAGGCTGCAACGGCAGCGGCGGGGCGCCGGGCGAGCGGGCGTTGCCTAGTGCATCGCCGTCGCCTCGAGCCGGGCGGGCTCCGTCAGCGCGAAAGCCGAGCGCATCTCACGCGCTTCCTCGCCGGGGCTGCGGCCGAACAGCCGCTTGAACTCGCGGTTGAACTGCGAGGCGCTTTCATAACCGACCCGGGCGGCGGCGCCGGCCGCGGTGACGTGGTCGCGGATCATCATCAGCCGCGCCTGATGCAGGCGCACCGATTTGATGTACTGGATGGGCGAGGTCGCGGCCACGGCCTTGAAGTGCGCATGGAACGCCGGCACGCTCAGGCCCGCCTCGTGCGCCAGCGCAGGCACGGCCAGGGGCTGGGCGTAGTCGTTGTGGATGCGCCGCAGCACGCGCGCGATGCGGCCGAAATTCCCGTGGCTGGCCAGGGCCGCACGAATGGCGCCGCCCTGTTCGCCCAGCAGAACGCGAAAGCACAGTTCCCGCACGATGGCCGGCCCCAGCATCCGTGCTTCGAGCGGCGAGCGCAAGGCCCGCAGCAGGCGCACCGTGGTATCGGCCAGCGTGGCGTCCAATGGCGTCGAGACGATGCCGGCGGGTACGGTGGTTGCGGTGTCGGCGTGTTGATCGACCTCGATGACCAAGTCGGCGATGGCCGTCATGTCCAGCCGCACGGACACCGCCAGCAAGGGTTCTTCCGGGCTGGCATCGGTCTCGGTGGAGAAGGGCAGCGGCACCGACAGCACCAGGTAGTGCTGGGCGTCGTAGTGGTAGATCCGGTTGGCCAGGTAGCCGCGCTTGTGGCCTTGGCAGACGATCACGATGCTCGGCTCGTAGAGCACCGGCGTGCGGCCCAGGGGCCGGTCGGCGCGCATCAGGCGCACGCCATCGAGCAGCGAGCGGGTGTGGCCTTCCTGTGGGGCCAGTTGCCGGATCAATGCGGCCATCTCGGCCTGTCGCGATGGGTCGGGCTGCTCGCGGGGCATGGCACTCCTCTTGAAAATACGAAGTGGCTCCATTTTTTCATTCTTGAGCCTCATTCCGGTAGTCCGTGAATAGGATCAGGCAATGACGCAAGAGTCTTCGGTCTGTTGCGTCCAGGCCACTCTCCCTACGATTCCCCCTTGTTCGGACATGCTGCCGGCCGCCCCGCGCGAGCCCGGCGGCGGCATGAGCGTCGCAGTCCGGCAACGCAACTTTTTTCCCGGATCACAGGAGTCTTCATCCATGCAACACCAAGCCCATTCTTCCAAGGTCTGGTTCATCACTGGCGCCGCACGGGGCATCGGCATGTCGCTGGCGCGCCAGGCACTGGCGCGGGGCGATGCCGTGGCCGCGACTTCCCGCACGCTCGCCAGCCTGCGGCAGGCGTTCGGCGATGACAAGGGACGGCTGCTGGCGCTGGAAGTGGACCTGGTCGACGAGGCGAGCGTCCAAGCCGCCATCGACGAGACCGTCGCCACCTTCGGCCGTATCGACTGCCTGGTCAACAACGCCGGCTATGGTCTGCAGGGCGCCATCGAGGCGCTGACCGATGCTGAGCTGCGCCGCAATTTCGACGTCAACGTGTTCGCGCCCCTACACGTGCTGCGCCATGCGCTGCCGCAACTGCGCGCGCAGCGTGGCGGCCATGTGTTCAACATCGCCTCCATCGTGGGTTTCCAGGGCGGCTACGCGGGCTGGGGGAGCTATGTTGCCTCCAAGTTCGCGCTGGCGGGCCTGACCGAGACCCTGGCGGCGGAATTGGCCGAACTGGGCATCAGGGCGACGGTGGTCTACCCGGGGCCGGTGCGTACCGGCTTCCTTTCCAAGGAGACCCTGGCCGTGGCCGAGCGTTCGATTGCGGACTACACCGAGGCTCAGGCGTCGCTGGATCTGCATCTGAACAGCCTGGATGGCAAGCAGGCAGGCGATCCGGAGAAGGTCGCGGCCCTGATCCTGCAGGCCGCCGGCGTCGCCGGGGCGCCGGTGCACCTGTTCGCCGGCAAGATCGCCAATATGCTGGCCGAGCAGAAGATGCAGGCCGTGCGCCAGGACCTGGATGCGTGGCGTGGTGCTTCCGAGGCCACGGATTTCACCGAGTAGTCCTGGCGGCACGGGGCCGGCTGCGCCGTGCCGCCAGCCCGGGCCAGGCTTTGGCGGGCCGCCTGGGCCGGGGAGGGGGCCCGCATCCAAGGGTTAGCGATAGCTCGCCGCTCAAAAAGAGGGCTCTTATACTGCCAGCGTCCAAAAAATCATACGACAACATACAACACACTGAGGAGATGTCATGACCCTGGATCGTCGCCAATTCCTGGCCAGTTCGGCCGCGCTGGCCCTGAGCGGCCTGAGTCTTCCGTTGCATGCCCAGGACTGGCCGACCCGGCCCATCCGCCTGGTCGTGCCCTATCCGCCGGGTGGGTCGTCTGACATCATTGCCCGCCTCATCAGCGAACCCCTGGCGGCAGAACTGAAGCAGACCGTGGTGGTCGAGAACAAGCCGGGCGCCAACGGCAACCTGGGCGCGGGCCTGGTGGTGCAGTCCGCCAGCGAAGGCCACAGCCTGCTGCTGTGCGATGTCGGCGCGCTGGCCATCAGCCCCTCCGTCTATACCAAGCTCACCTTCGATCCTTCCAAGGACCTGCGCGGCGTCAGCATGCTGGCCTATTCGCCGCACGTGCTGGCGGTGCATCCCGACTTCCCGGCCAAGACCCTGGCCGAGATCGTCGAGCTGTCGAAGACGCGCCGCGTGAACTTCGCCGTGACCGCGATCGGCAGCGCGCCCCACCTGGCCGCCGTGGCCGTCGAGCAGGCCACCGGCGCCAAGTGGGAATACGTGCCCTACAAGGGCGGTTCGCAAGCCCTGACCGATACGGTGGGCGGCCAGACCGACCTCATCATGAACGGCCTGCTGGCCACGCTGCCGCACATCAAGAGCGGAAAGCTGCGCGCCATCGCCATTTCCAAGGCCGAGCGCATGGCACTCGTGCCCGAGATCCCCACGATCTCGGAGCAGGGCGTGAAGGGCTTCGAGTCGGGCACCTGGCAAGGCATCATGGCGCCGTCGAACATGACCGACGCGACCGCCAGGCTGGTGTCTGAAAAACTGGGCGAGATCATCAATCGCCCCGACATCAAGCGCAAGCTGGGCGAGCAGGGCGCCGAGGTCGTGGTGCGCCCGACCAAGGAGCTGGACGCCTTCTTCGTGAAGGAACGCGACCGCTGGGCCACCATCGTCAAGAGCGCCGACATCCGCCTGGATTGATCGGCGCGCCCCGCGCCCCGCGCGCGGGGCGTACGATACGCAGGGAAGCACGGCCGGGCGCATGCCCGGCCGTTCTGTTTTCCGCCGCGCACTTGACATGCATCAAGGCGTGCACAGGCTGGCACTTCTACGATGCCAGTCATGCTGCTATCTCTCTCTATCCCGCACGCGCAACTGCCTGAGGCCGAGCGCCTCGCGCGCCGCCGTCTGCTGGTCCAGCTGGGCCTGGCCTGGCTGGTGATGATGCAGGTGATGATGCTGGCCTTCCCGGCCTACCTGCGTCATGACGGAATGGAGCCCGAGGGGCTGGCCGTGCTGGACTGGGCCATCTTCCTGATGAACTGGGCCAGCCTCGTGCTGACCGCGCCCGTCATCGTGTACTGCGCGCTGCCCATCTGGCAGGGCGCCTGGGCATCCTTGCGGCGTGGCCGCATCGCCATGGACGTGCCCGTCGCGCTCAGCATCGTCGCGTCCTTCGTGCCCAGCGTGCATGCCACTTTCGCGGGCCGAGGCGAAGTCTATTTCGAATCCGTCTCGATGTTCGTCGCCTTCCTGCTGACGGCGCGCTACCTGGCGTTGCGCGCGCAGCAGACGAGCCGCTTGCTGGGCGAGGGCGGCTGGAAGGACGCGGAACGTGCCCGCATGGGCGCGCGCGCCGACCACGTGGCCACGCTCTTCGTCGCGATCCAGGTGCTGGCCGCGCTGGTGGTGGGGGCGCTGTGGTGGCATCTGGATCCCGCGCATGCCCTGCCGGTGACGGTGTCGCTGCTGGTCATGAGCTGTCCCTGTGCGCTGGCGATCTCGGTGCCCACGGCGCTGGCGGTGGGTGACGCGGCACGGCTGCGCGCGGGCCTGCCGGTGTCGCAGGCCGATGGCTATTTCGCCGCGGTGCGCCGCGTGGCCGCGCAGAACGTCTACGGTTCCCTGGCCTGGCACGTGCTGGCCTTTCCGATCGCCGCGATGGGCTGGGTCACGCCCTGGCTGGCGGCGCTTGCCATGCTGCTGTCGTCGCTTGCGGTGGCGGCCAATGCATGGCGTCTCTCGCGCCACCCTGCGCTGGCCAGTCCCGTGCCCGCGCTCGCCGTCCTGCCCGCGGGCTCCTCTGCCTGAGCGCGCCATGGAAATCCTTTATCTGCTCCTGCCCGTGTCACTGGTCTTCGTGCTGGTGATCGGCGGCTTCTTCTGGTGGGCGGTCTTCTCGGGCCAATACGACGATCCCGAAGCCGCCGGCAAGGCCATCCTGCTTGACGACGATGACGCGCACGCAACGCCGCGCGGCGAGGTTCCCGGCAAAGAATCCCCTGATGGGATCAAGGTTGATTCTTGTCAATGCGGCCAGCGTTGCGCACGCGCATCATCATCGACGTAAGCATTCGTATCTATCGTGTTTTCCTGGGAAAGGGGATGACCATGAGCGTCCGCGCGGCAAGCGCGAACAGTGCCGAGACCTTCAATTACGGGGTCGTTCGGCAATTCGCCATCATGACAGTGGTCTGGGGCATAGTCGGCATGGCGGTGGGCGTTCTGATCGCCGCGCAACTGATGTGGCCCCAGCTCAATTTCGACACCGCCTGGCTGAGCTATGGCCGCCTGCGGCCGTTGCACACCAATGCGGTGATCTTCGCCTTCGGCGGCAGCGCGCTGTTCGCGACGTCCTACTACGTCGTGCAGCGCACCTGTCAGGCGCGGCTCTTCTGTGGGCCGCTGGCCGCCTTCACGTTCTGGGGCTGGCAGATCGTCATCGTCGCGGCCGCCATCTCGCTGCCGCTGGGCTTTACCAGCGGCAAGGAATACGCCGAGCTGGAATGGCCCATCGACATCCTGATCACGCTGGTCTGGGTGGCCTACGCCATCGTGTTCTTCGGCACCATCATGAAGCGCCGTTCGGCCCACATCTACGTGGCCAACTGGTTCTTCGGCGCCTACATCCTGACCATTGCCATGCTGCACATCTTCAACAACCTGGAGGTTCCCTTCGGCTGGATGAAGTCGTACTCGGCCTATGCCGGCGTGCAGGACGCGATGGTGCAGTGGTGGTACGGCCACAACGCAGTGGGCTTTTTCCTGACCACCAGCTTCCTGGGCATGATGTATTACTTCATCCCGAAGCAGGCCGGCCGCCCGATCTTCTCGTACCGCCTGTCCATCGTCCACTTCTGGGCGCTGATCTTCACGTACATGTGGGCCGGTCCCCACCACCTGCTGTACACCTCGCTGCCTGACTGGACCCAGTCGCTGGGCATGACTTTCTCGCTGATCCTGCTGGCGCCTTCGTGGGGCGGCATGGTCAACGGCATCATGACCCTGTCGGGCGCCTGGCACAAGCTGCGCACCGATCCCATCCTGAAGTTCCTCGTGGTGGCGCTGTCGTTCTACGGCATGGCGACCTTCGAGGGCTCGATGATGTCGATCCGCACGGTCAATGCGCTGTCGCACTACACCGACTGGACCATCGGCCACGTGCACTCCGGCGCGCTGGGCTGGGTCGCGATGATCAGCTTCGGCTCGCTGTACTACCTGATCCCGCGCCTCTATGGCCGCCAGTCCATGTACAGCACCCGCGCCATCGAACTGCATTTCTGGGTCGCGACCCTGGGCGTGGTGCTCTATATCGCCGCGATGTGGATCGCCGGCGTCATGCAGGGCCTGATGTGGCGCGCCACCGAGGCCGACGGCACGCTGACCTACACCTTCGTCGAAGCCGTGAAGGCCACCTATCCGTTCTATGGCATCCGCCTGCTGGGTGGCGCCATGTTCCTGGGCGGCGTCTTCATCATGGCCTGGAACACCTGGATGACCGTGCGGCGCGCAACGCCCGTCGACCCGCCCATCGGCGCTGATGTCCCGGCCCCGGCCCCGGCCCCCGCGCCGCAACCCGCCCTGGCGCAGGCTTGAGAAGGAGGCGAACATGGCTGACCATCAGCAACACCAACAACACGGTTTCTTCTCGCACGCCACGCTGGAGAAGAACATCGGCTGGATGATCATCTGCGTGATCATCGTGATCTCCTTCGCGGGCCTGGTGCAGATCGTCCCGCTGTTCTTCCAGCACTCGACCACCCAACCGACGCCCGGCGTCACGCCATACTCGCCGCTGCAATTGATGGGCCGCGACATCTACATCCGCGAAGGTTGCGTGGGCTGTCACTCGCAGCAGATCCGCATGCTGCGCGCCGAGGTGCAACGCTACGGCCCGTACTCGCTGGCTGGCGAGACGGTGTTCGACCACCCTTTCCAGTGGGGCTCGAAGCGCACCGGGCCGGACCTGGCCCGCGTGGGCGGCCGCTACTCGGATGACTGGCACCGCATCCACCTGCGCGATCCGCGCGCCGTGGTGCCCGAGTCGAACATGCCGGGTTACCCGTGGCTGGCTAAGACCCCGCTGCAGCCGCAGTCCGTCGTGCCGCGCCTGAATGCGCTGCGCACCCTGGGCGTGCCTTACTCGCAGGAAGAGATCGACGCCGCGCCGCAGGCCCTCGAGGGCAAGAACGAGGAAGACGCGCTGGTCGCCTATCTCCAGAACCTGGGCGTGGGCGTGCGCGAAGCCAGCCAAGGAGCGCAGAAATGATCGGCGTCATCAACGGCTTCATGACGGCGCTGGGCTTCCTCACCTTCATCGGGATCGTGTGGTGGGCCTTCTCGCGGGGCCGTCAGGGCGCCAACCGCGAATCGGCCATGTTGCCGTTCGCCTTGCCCGACGAGTTCGCCGACCCGGTCGGCGTGGAAAAGCGTAACGAGGAAAAGCAGTCATGAGCGATTTCGTCAACGGCTTCCTGGGCTATTACATTGCGGTGATCGCACTGGGCGGCATTGCCTGGTGCCTGTGGCTGCTGTTCTCGCAGCGCGCCTGGCTGGCGCGCCGCCCTCCCGGCCAGGACGGGGAGGAAATGGGCCACGTGTGGGACGGCGACCTGCGCGAGCTGAACAATCCGGTGCCGCGCTGGTGGACCTGGATGTACCTGCTGCTGTGCCTGGTCGGCCTGGGCTACCTGGCGCTGTATCCGGGCCTGGGCACCTACCAGGGCCTGCTGGGCTACACCACGGCGCAGGAAGTGCAGAAGGACGCCGAGGCCCACGCGGCCAAGGTGGCGCCGCTGTACGCCCGCTATGCCTCGATGGACGTGCCGGCGATCGCTGCCGACGCGGGCGCCATCGACATGGGCCAGCGGCTGTTCCTGAACACCTGTGCCCAATGCCACGGTTCCGATGCCAAGGGCAGCCCCAGCTTCCCCAACCTGACCGACCGCGACTGGCTGTACGGCGGCGAGCCCGACACCATCATCGCCAGCATCACGAACGGCCGCCACGGCATGATGCCGCCGCACAAGGAAATGCTGTCGGCCAGCGATGCGACGGACATTGCGCACTACGTCCGTTCGCTGTCGGGCCTGGCGCATGACCAGATCCGCGTGATCCGCGGCAAGCGTGGCTACGAAGGCACCTGCGCGGCCTGCCACGGCGCCGATGGCAAGGGCAACCCGATGCTGGGCGCGCCCAACCTGACCGACGACGTGTGGCTGTATGGCAGTTCGGAACGCACCATCGTGCAGACCATCATGGAAGGCCGCGAGAACCGCATGCCGGCCCATGACAAGGTGCTGACGCCCGAGCAGATCCGCATCGTGGCCGCCTGGGTCTGGCGCCAGTCGAACGACCCGTCCGCCGCCCAAGCTGTCACGCCGTCCGCCGTGGAGCCCAAGCAGTGAGCAACGCCAGCGCATCCGACTCAGCGCGCCGTCCCGCCCCTGCCGCCATGGCGCGCAAGGGGCGGGGCGGCGAAGCCACCCTCAGCGCCGACTCGCTCGAGCAGACGCTGGCCGACGTACGGCGCAAGATCTATCCGCGGTCGGTCAGCGGCTTGTACGCACGCTGGCGGATCGTGCTGGTGTTCCTGACGCAATTCCTGTACTACGGCCTGCCCTGGGTGAACTGGAACGGCCGCCAGGCCGTGCTGTTCGACCTGGGCGCGCGCAAGTTCTACATCTTCGGCATGGTGTTGTGGCCGCAGGATGTCATTTATCTTGCGGTGCTGCTGGTGATCTCGGCGCTGGCGCTGTTTCTCTTCACCGCCGTCGCCGGCCGGTTGTTTTGCGGCTACGCCTGTCCGCAGACCGTCTATACCGAAATCTTCATGTGGATCGAGCGGCGCATCGAAGGCGATCGCGTCGCGCGCATTCGCCTCGATGGCGACCCCTGGTCCGTGCGCAAGGTGCGCATCAAGGCGACCAAGCACGCCGCCTGGCTGCTGGTGGCGGGGTGGACGGGCTTCACTTTCATCGGCTATTTCGCGCCCATGCGCGAACTGGGCAGCGCCCTGGCGGCGTTTTCCCTGGGGCCCTGGCAGTGGTTCTGGATGGTGTTCTACGCTTTCTGTACCTGGGGCAACGCAGGCTTCCTGCGCGAGCAGGTCTGCAAGTACATGTGCCCCTATGCGCGCTTCCAGAGCGTGATGGTCGACCCGAACACCTGGGTCGTTACCTATGACCAGCAGCGCGGCGATCCGCGCGGCGGCCGCTCGCGCAAGATCGACCACCGCGCGCAGGGCCTGGGCGATTGCGTCGACTGCAGCCTGTGCGTGCAGGTTTGCCCCACCGGCATCGATATCCGCGATGGCCTGCAATACATGTGCATCGGCTGTGGCGCCTGTGCGGATGCCTGTGATGCGGTCATGGAGAAGATGCAATACCCGCAAGGCCTGATCCGCTATGCGTCGGAGCGGTCGGTGCAGGATAAGCTGACGCCCGCGCAGGCGCGCCGCCAGTTGTTCCGTCCGCGCGTGCTGATCTATTCGGGCTTGATCCTGGTGCTGGTGGCCATCTTCCTGGGCTCGCTGGCAACGCGCACGCCCTTGCGCATCGACGTGATCCGCGACCGGGCGTCGCTGGGCCGCGAAGTGGCGGGCGGCCTCATCGAGAACGTCTACCGGCTGCAGCTCATCAACGTGTCGGAAGGCGACATGACGCTCACGTTGCGCGCCGAAGGCCTGCCTGGCCTGACCGTGCAGAACGGCGGCGCCATCCATCTCGACCCGGCATCGAACCGCCTCTTGCCCGTGGTGCTTCAGGTGCCCGCGCAGAATCTCGAACCCGGTCCCCATACCGTGCATTTCCGCGCGCAGGCGCAAGACGCCGACGGGCGCATCATCGAGCTGGAAGAAAAAGCCAGCTTCATCGTGCCGCGCTGAATCCGCTGACTCGATACTCCTGGAGAACCCTCATGGCCCACGCCAATTCCGCGACGTCCTCTTCCAACCCCTGGTGGCGCGAGCCCTGGCCCTGGCTCCTGATGGCGGGCCCATTCCTTGCCATCGTGGGGTGCGCCATCACGATCTTCCTGGCCTTCCAGTCCTACGGCGACCAGGCGATCTATGACGGGGGCGTCAAGCGCGGCCTGAAGGTCGAAAAGGCCGCCGAGGTGCAGGCTCCCGTGCCGGCACGTCCCGCCGGCGCGCAGTAGGCGCCCGGTCAGTCAAGCATGCAGTCGCGATCACGACGACAGGAGAAGAACATGGGATGGCGTTCGCTGATGTGGATCGTATGGCCCTCGTTCATGGCCGCGGCGGCCACCACCGCGGTGGTGTTCGCGCTGGTGGATCCGCTGGATATCGTGGTGTTCGGCTATGTGCCGGTGTCGCGCCAGGCAGGCTATTCGGCCGGCTTCTTCCTGTTCTGGGGCATGGCGACGTTTTCCAGCGCGCTGTCCTTGTTCCTGTCGCGCGGGAAAGTTGCCGACGAGGACGATGAAGGGGACTGCTGAGTCGTTCAGGGGTAAAAAACGGCGCCAGATTGAACTGACCCCCGAAAGTTGGACGAAATCCAACCTTCGGGGGTTTTTGCATGGCGAAGTACGACGAGCAGTTCAAGCTCAGGGTAGTCAGGCGGTATTTATCGGGCACAGCGGGAGCCAA